>WBZQ01000864.1_pt1 | contig 22400 bp, 16 predicted proteins | sample 5204251 | NCBI WGS metagenome assembly WBZQ01 (sample SAMN12412402, study PRJNA552823) | activated sludge metagenome | isolation source: activated sludge from nitrification reactor of wastewater treatment plant... | place: USA: Virginia | collected 2017-09
GAACGTCACTCAGTCTACAGCCTGGCCAGGGGAGATGATCTGATACTTGCCTGTGAGATAGGACGTCAAGCTAGCAAGAACGCTTTTACCCTGTCAAGGAACAAGCCGTTTCCGATTGAAGATCCGGCATCTGAGCCGACGTGAGCCCATGACGAGATAGACTCAGCAGCATTTCCTCGAGAATTTGGAGATTGACGTGAGTAAGAGGTTTCTCCTATTGTAGAAGATGTTGACTAACTTACTCTTATTTCACCGACATGAAGCTTTCTAAGAAAAGCGAATATGGTCTTCGAGCACTGCTCGAGCTCGCGTTGGCTCATGGAAAGGCCACCCTTCAACGACAGGAGATCGCGGCCCGCCAACATATTCCCATCGAATTCCTGGAGCAGATCCTTCTCATGCTCAAACGTGCCGGACTGGTTTCAAGCCGACGGGGAATGAAAGGCGGATACGCACTCATCAAGCAGCCTAAAGACATCACCTTGGGCCAAGTCATTCGGATCCTCGATGGCCCACTCGCCCCGATCAGTTGTGTCAGCAAAACCGCCTATCAGAAATGCAATGACTGTCCCTACGCGGATAAACCTCGCTGCCCCGTGCAGCAGGCCATGGGCACCGTCCGTGATGCCATCGCTGGGATACTCGATCACTATTCACTGGCCGACTTTGCCGCAGGCGACGGGAGAGGGTAATCGCTCATGGATACGCTCGTCCTGGTCCTGATTACGTTTGTCGCAGCCACGGTCAATGGCGCACTGGGCTATGGCTTCTCCTCTATTACGGTGCCGATTGCCCTGCTGTTTTATACCAATCGGATCCTCAACCCAGCCCTTGTCTTGGTTGAACTGGTCATCAATGCCTATGTGTTGTTCGTGAACCGAAAGAGTATTCCGAGCGTCTTCTGGCGCGTCGCTCCAATTTTGGGTGGCCTCGCAGTGGGAGTCGGTGTCGGTAGCTACCTCCTCTTTTTAGTACAACCGGCTTGGATCAAGTTCGTTACCTATATGTTCCTGTTGCCCTTGATTCTTCTGCAGGCTGCAGGTATTCGGAAGCCCATCCGTGCGGAAAAAGCCATCGCCGTTCCATTCGGACTTGGACTGGGTACCCTGTATTCCGTCACGACAATTTCGGGCCCACCCTTGGCGCTTCTCTTCAACAACCAGGGATATCCCAAGCAAGACTTCCGTGCGGCACTGGGAATCATTCGCTTAGCGGAATCGTCGCTGACGGCAATCGCCTATGTATTTATCGGCTTCTATAGCGCAGGCAGCATGGAAATTATTCCGTACATTATTCCAAGCATCATGCTTGGGATTCCACTTGGGACATATGTGATACGGCTGATGGATCCCGAGACCTTCAGACGAATCTGCATGGCATTCGATGGGCTGATCGTGGGATTCGGCCTCTCTCGCGTCTTGGGGGAATTAGATCTTGCCTCACCGGTGACCACATACGGCATCTTGTCCATCGTGATCTTGATCAATGGCTACCTCCTCTTTCGCTTCTTTCGAGATCGCGGTGATCCCACTACCCCTCCGCCATAGTTATGGCAGCTGATCGCCGCTCACAGGTTCATCGAGAGATCGGCCCACGTCACTTCATTGACCTCTATCAAGCGATTTGCTAACTTCACGTCGTTCTGAGTTTCCAAGCGAGCGTAACACTCAGCGTACGCGGTTTGGCTGCTATCTCTAGCTGAAAGGATTTCGTTATGGCCGGTTCAATGGCTTCGTCCGAACTCCTCACCGCCTTACACAACAAGGCAACCCAGCTCCGCATCAACAGTGTTCGGGCCACCAGCGAGGCCGGCAGCGGGCATCCTTCGAGCTGTGCCTCGGCAGCGGATCTCGTCGCGGCCTTGTTTTTTTCCGTCATGCGATACGACCCACACAATCCAAAGGCACCTAATAGTGACCGATTCATCCTATCCAAAGGCCATGCCGCTCCACTGCTGTACGCGGCCTGGGCAGAAGCCGGGCTCTTTCCCACTAGTGATCTTTTAAAATTGCGCACCTTAACGTCTGATCTCGAAGGACACCCGACTCCCCGATTGCCATTTGTCGATATGGCCACCGGTTCGCTGGGACAAGGACTTTCTGTTGGGGTTGGCATTGCATTGAATGCAAAATTTGTCGATATACTCGACCACCGCACGTACGTCCTCATGGGAGATGGAGAGTCTGTCGAGGGATCGGTTTGGGAAGCCGCTGAAATCGGCCGCCAATACAACCTGGATAATTTGTGTGCCATTGTCGACATCAATCGTTTGGGACAAAGCGACCCCACCATGCTGCAGCACGACATGGAGAGCTATCGCTCCCGCTGGGCCGGATTTGGCTGGCACACCATCGTGGTCGACGGCCACGATCTTTCGGCTATTCTCAAGGCCTTTACCGAGGCCGCTCAGACGAAAGGCCGTCCGACGGTACTCTTAGCCAAAACCTACAAAGGCAAAGGCATTTCCTTCATCGAGAATAAAGCAGACTGGCATGGAAAACCGCTGAAGAAAGGTGAGGAGACTCAGAAGGCGATCGACGAGCTCACGAAACAATTACGCCCAAACGGCGCCGTCATTCAGATTCCCAAACCGTCCGCACCCGCTGTCGCCTCAGCTGTCATCGGCACGATGCCGGCACCTCCTTACAAAATCGGTGACTCCGTCGCAACACGCGAAGCCTTCGGGGCCGCACTGGAAGCCTTAGGTTCCATCAATTCCTCGGTGGTTGCACTCGATGCGGACGTTAAAAACTCAACCTATACCGATAAATTCGGCAAAAAGTACCCAGGGCGGTTCTTTGAGAATTTCATCGCGGAACAAAACATGGTCGGTGCCGCCGCCGGTCTGGCCGCCTGCGGCAAGATCCCCTTTGCGGCAACCTTCGCCTGTTTCTTGAGTCGCGCCTATGATTTCATTCGTATGGCGGCCGTCAGTGGCTCGAATATTAAACTCGTCGGCACGCATGTCGGCGTCAGCATCGGTGAAGACGGCCCATCTCAAATGGGGTTGGAAGACATCGCCATGATGGCGGCGCAACCGAACGTGACGGTTCTCTACCCTTCTGACGGCAACTCAGCCTATCGACTAATCGAAGCCGCTGCACACCATAAAGGTATGGTCTATGTCCGTGCCGGACGCCCGAAGAATTCAGTCATTTATGGACCAGAAGAGCAATTTCAGATCGGCGGCAGCAAGGTCCTCCGACAAAGCACCTCGGATGTACTGACGATCATCGCGGCTGGTGTGACGCTGTTCGAAGCCTTGAAGGCCTATGACCAACTGAAGGCAGCCGGCATAGCCGTTCGCGTGATTGATCTCTATTGCATCGCCCCGATCGATCGAGCAACTTTGCTGGAGAGCGGACAAGCGACCCAGCGTCGGATCCTTACGGTGGAGGATCACTATTCCCATGGAGGCTTGGGCGATGCCGTTCTCAATGCTGTGAGCACCGAAGGGATGTCCGTGCATAAACTCGCCGTTCGCGCCATTCCACACAGTGGAAAGCCTGATGAACTCATCGACCATTATGGGATCGGCGTCCGGTCCATCGTGGAAGCAGCCAAAGGCATCGTCAAATAATACGTTATGACTTCAGAGCATGTGCCTGGTTCCCCTTCTCTCATCGGTCTGAATATCATGGTTTCTCCGATTGTTTTGGAGTACGTGAGACGTACGACGCGCTGTTCCGCACGCTTATTACGACACCCAATTATTCGGCCACAGAGCCGCCCCCAGCGTATGACGTTTTCACAATTTCCAGAAAAAACTGTGGTATAGTTTATGCCGAATGAATCAATACCTTGAATACATCGATTGAGGTCAACACAGAAGACAGTCAGATCACCTTACAACTCAAGAGGAGGTACGAATGTCGAGAAAGAATGTAAGTGTCTCAATGTTGGTCTTGGGGTGCGCCCTGTTTCTTTCAGGAGGGTTAGCCTCAGCTGAAGATTTGCCCCCATTGGCCCCGGTTCCACCCGAGTATGCTGATAAGAAGATGCCTGCAGGTGGGTGGACCGATCCAAAAGCTATCGCAGAAGGTGGGAAGATCTATAACGGCGAATTCAAGACCGATGTTAACTGTAGCAGCTGCCATGGGAAAGATGGCAAACCAGCAAAAAAAGGCGCACGAGACCTTCGTGATCCGAACATTGTCTGCCGTTATTCAGACGCATACTGGTTCTGGCGCGTTTCAGAAGGAATCCCAAAGACCAAGATGAAAGGCAACAAAGGGCTTCTGTCTGAAGAGCAAATCTGGCAGGTGATGGCCTACGAGAACCAATTCTCGCATGATGGGAAACCGGCTGACCGATCCTGCTACAAGCCCTGAGAAGAACACTCTGAGGTTATATTAGGTTCTTGTTAGCCTCGTGCTCGCAAAGGGGGGAAAGGGTTTAACGCCCTTTCCCCCCTTTGCTATTGAAAGGCATAGTGCAACTTTGTCAGACCGGATTAGGAGCAACAAACACCAGCACCTTGAGCCGCTCGCTTGTATGGTTTTTCACACCATGCTCCTGCCCGGCTGGAGCCATCGTGCCCTCCCCTACCACAAGGACTCGCTGTTCCGTACCAACCTGAAACATTCCCTGCCCTTCCAGAACAATATAGATCTTGTCCTGATGGCCATGGACATGGCCCTTTTGTTCCTGGCCAGGCTCGAAGCAATAGATATCGCAGAACAACCGTTCTGTTTGGAATAGGTTGTTCTTCTTCATTTTATCGCTGGCAAACTGTTGACAGTCTGCTAGGGTGATCACCTTCATCATACGCACTCCATTGGACGTCACGCGGACCGATAAATCAAATGTTACGGCATACGAGATAATAGTTTCTGATAGGACTGTTTGAGCTCGTGCAACGCACTGTTCATCCCGTCCTGTACATCCTGCCATTTCTTATCAGTGGTCTGCTTCAATGCATCAAGCTGTTCTCGTACACCGTCTTTCTTTTTCTCTAACTCGTTGAGCGACTTTTGCAGCTCCGCTCGAGTGGACGTCGACGCATCTACCACTTTTCCACGCAATGCGACGATCTGCTGCTGAAGCGCCGCCAGTTCATCCTGCGCTTTCCGTTGGAACGCCGCTTTTTGCTGATCCGTATACTCCTTCGTTGCCTCGATGGTTTCACGAGCTTCTTTGACGATCTTGTCCGCCCCGGCCGTCGACTCAGCGCCAACGTTCTGACAGACGATCAAACCGGGCATCAAAACCCAGAGTACTCCGCTCAGCCATCGACATCGCATCGTCTCTTCCTCCCTGGAATGCCTCAGTATAGTCAGGACCTAGGGGCAAAGTCACGACTGCTAAACTTTCTGGGGAGAGCAACCGACAAAGCACTGTCGTGAACAGCAGGGTCACAACCTGGGAGCCTCTCCATGCCCTCTGACGCTCAGCCCGCGGGAACTCCACTCGAACAGCTTGAACAGACTCTCATACAGAAAATCGAGACTGGGGATATTGAGCTCCCACTCTTGCCACAAGCCGCCAGTAGAGTGATGGCACTCGCCTCAGACCCAAATGCCGATGCGGCGAAGCTCTCAGCGTTGATCCACCAAGACCAAGCCCTCGCCGCTCATGTTTTGAAGATTGCCAATTCGCCGGCCTACATGCCCAGGAGTCCGGTCGTTTCGCTCCAGCACGCGGTCGCCATGTTGGGGATCACCCTGCTATCGGAAATCGCCTTTACCGCCTCATTGAAAGTCGGTGCGTTCCAGGTGGCAGGATATGAAGATGAAGTCAAGCAGCTCTGGTGGCATTCGCTGGCCACAGGGGCCTTTGCAAAAGAAGTCGCCCGGGCGAAACGTATGAATATTGAAAGCGCGTATCTCTGCGGACTCTTGCATGAAATCGGGAAACCCGTTGTCCTGCGGGCAACCACGCTGATTGCTCAAGAACAAAGCAAGAAATGGGTCAAAGCACTGGCCACGATACTGGATAACAAATCTCACGTTAAAACACTGATCGAGGGCTACCATACTCGTGTGGGCATTCTGGTCGCCGAAAAATGGAGTCTGCCCAAACAAGTGGCGGAGGCGATCCAATATTACGGGGATTACGAGCATGCCACTGCCTTCCGCCAGGAATGCATGCTCACCTTTATTGCGGATCGATTAGCGAGCCACCTCCTCACGCCTGAAGAAATGCCCGAAGACAGTCTCCGCGATCATCCGGTATTCGCAGAGTTGAACCTGTACCCTCAAGACGTCGATAAACTGCTGACAACCAAAGAGCAGGTCTTAACCATTGTGAATGCGATAAACCTATGAGCACACCAAGCACCTACGACATCATCGTGATCGGTGCCGGCCCGGCCGGCCAGAAAGCCGCAGTCCAAGGCGCCAAGGCCGGCCAGCGGGTCGCCCTCATTGAACGGGAACGAGGAATCGGCGGCAGTTGCGTCTATCGAGGGACGATTCCCAGTAAAACGTTGCGAGAAAGTGCACTCCACCTCGATCGGCTCAAACGGGCGGGAGAAGCGTTGCAATTCAATTTGAAGCCGGACACCCAAATCGCTACTCTCTTAAGCCGGCTTGAGCAAGTCGTACAGGCACACGATTCGTTCATGAGTAAGCAACTTCGCCGAAACGGCATCTCCCTGCTTCATGGGCGGGCACGATTCGTCGACGCCCACACCATTGAGATGCAAACCGTCGATGGGGCATCTCAACTATTCACGGCAGGCACGATCGTTGTGGCGACCGGATCACGCCCCAGAAATCCGAAAGAAATACCAGTCGACCATGAGCAAATTCTGGACAGCGACTCGCTCTTGTCGATGCTGTACCTCCCTCAATCCTTGGCTGTGATCGGAGGTGGAGTCATCGGCTGCGAGTATGCTTCCATCTTTGCGTTATTGGGTGTGGAAGTCACACTCATCGATCGTGCACCCTATCCACTGCAATTCATGGATAAAGAACTGGTCGAGCAGTTTGTCAAAGGACTGGAAAACTATGGCAGTCACTATCTCGGCGAAAGCGAGATCGCTGAGGTCCGATGGGATGGGGTGGCGCATGTCGTCACCACACTCAAGAGCGGCACGATCATCAAGAGCGAGAAAATGCTGGTTGCCCTTGGCCGGCAAGCAAACATTGAAGATTTAGATCTTGAGGCAGCCGGCCTCTCTCTCTCAGACAAGGGACTCATCCCGGTGAATCAATCTTGCCAAACAAACATGGAACACATCTACGCCGTCGGAGACATGGTCAGTGGACCAGCGCTCGCATCAAAGGCAATGGAACAAGGACGACGCGCCGTCCGGCATGCGCTCAATCTCCCGGTCGGCGATGCCGCCTCCACGATTCCGCTGGGCATCTATACCATTCCAGAAATGGCCAGCATTGGCCTGGATGAGATGGGAGCCAGAGAGCGGTATAAGGATCCGCTTATCGGACGGGCAAAGTTCGAGGAAATTGCCCGCGCGCAGATATCGGGGGCCGGTCAAGGTCTGCTCAAGATGATCGCCGACCCAGCAGGTGAACGGCTACTCGGGGTACAGGTTGTTGGGGATTCCGCAACTGAATTGGTCCACCTGGGACAATTGGCCCTCCAGAACGGCGCAACCGTCGAATCGTTTATCGATAACGTCTTTAACTTCCCCACCTATGCTGAAGCCTACCGGATTGCTGCGCTCGATATCCTCGGCCAAGTGGCAAAACGCCAGGCGGCGAAAGCCGCATGATCGCCACCCCCTCGCCAAAACTCAGCCACGCCTACTCAATCTGCGGCGATCAATTCAAGACCGCAACTTGCCAATCGCCCGTAGGTCCTTTCCGCAGCCACCACATCGTCTCACCCACTTCCAATTGTGGTTCACCGACCGGCCGACCAGAAACTGTTCCTGCCCCTTCGGAACTCAAACTAGAGAGCCGGTGAAAAGCCAGCTATCCCCTACCTGGATTAGAAGTTGAACGTGTTCTATAGCTCCCCACCTATACACGGTTAAGCAATCTCACACCTCCTCCGATACTGGACTGTCGGTTTCTGAGCCCACAATAGTCCATATGCGTACATCTGTTCAGGGATAGCGATCTCTCGCCAAATTGTCTCAGGTCATAAGGAAGTCATGGTAAAACTCGTATTGGCTCGCATCCCTCTAAAACGATTTTTTCAGCGTAGGAGTATCCCACTCCTCCTATTGGGGCTTGCCTTTCCTGCCGTTACACTCGCAGCCAACCAGCCACTTCCATCCTCGGAGACAGCTGAGTTGACCGAACTCACGCTTGAGCAGTTACTGAACGTCGAAGTCACGTCTGTTTCCAAAAACGCTCAACCGCTCTCACAAGCGGCAGCAGCCGTCTTCGTCGTGTCCCAGGAAGATATTCGTCGGTCCGGCGCCACCAGCATTCCAGAAGCCCTGCGGATGGTCCCTGGACTTCAGGTTGCCCGCCTGGATTCGAACAAGTGGGCGATTTCCTCGCGAGGATTTAACAGTCGCTTCGCCAATAAACTCCTCGTCTTGATCGACGGCCGTACCGTCTACACTCCGTTGTTTTCAGGCGTGCATTGGGACGTGCAAGACACCTTAATGGAAGATATCGAGCGTATCGAAGTCATTCGAGGACCAGGGGCCACACTCTGGGGAGCCAATGCCGTCAACGGCGTCATCAATATCATCACAAAAAAAGCCAAAGACACGCAGGGAGGACTGGCCGTCGCAGGTACGGGCACTGAGGAACGGGGATTCACCGGCATACGGTATGGGATCGCCCTGGCGGAGAACACGCATATCAGGACGTACGGTAAATTCTTTGCACGCGACAACCAGGCGACCGCGACTGGTGATCCCGCGAATGACCACTGGCACCAATCCCAAGGCGGTCTGCGCCTGGACCACACAGCCGACAATGGAGATTTCCTGACTCTCCAAGGCGACTACTATGCAGGGCAATCTCGAGACCGACTAACGTCGCCGATTTTAACGGCCCCCTTTGCGCAAACGACGGACCAGAAGACATCCGTCTCGGGCTGGAATGTGTTGGGGCGATGGACCCACGCCACATCCAGCACCTCCGGCTTGACCCTGCAGGCCTATTACGATCGCACGGAACGAACCAATTCTACCGGAGGGGAACGCAATATCGTTGACCTTGACCTCCAACATCATTTCGCCTGGGGCTCCACCCATAATCTCATCTGGGGCGTAGGGTATCGGTTTACGGACGGCCAATTAGTAAACAGCCAAATAATCCAGTTCAATCCGGCCTATCGTAAGCTCAATATCTGGAGCGGCTTCCTGCAAGACAACATCACCCTCATCCCTGAGACGGTAATCCTTACGCTCGGAACAAAAGTTGAACATAATGACCTGACCGGAATGGTAGTCCAGCCCAATGCCCGACTTCTCTGGATGCCCACGCCCCGGCAAACCGTCTGGGCCTCGGTGTCTCGTGCCGTTCGTACCCCCGCCCAGGGAGAAGACGATGCCCGCATCAACCTTTCCACGATGGCCCCGACTCCATTCTCAGGAGGACTGCCCGTCGAAGTAGCAGCCATCGGAAATCGTGGCTATGGAAATGAGAAACTCTTGGCCTACGAATTGGGGTATCGCAACCAGATCACCACTCGGCTATCGATTGATCTCACGGCGTTCTACAACAACTATAAAGACCTTCGAACGTTTGATTCCGCGACGCCCGTTGTGGAACCAGTGCCCGCACCGACGCATCTTTTGATCCCGCTTGATTTCGGGAATCGCCTGCGCGCTGAAACGATCGGAGTCGAGGCCGTCGTGGAATGGCGTCCGGTAGAATGGTGGCGAGTGCAACCGTCCTATACCTATCTCCATATGCATCTGTTTACGGACCGTACCACTGATCCAAACGCCGCTAACGCCCAAGGCGAAAGTCCGTCGCATCAGGTGTCGATCCGCTCTCAAATGACCTTACCCCACCACCTCGAACTCGATCTATGGGGCCGCTACATGCATCAGTTGTCCGCAATACACATTCCGTCTTACGTCACACTGGACGCCCGCATCGGCTGGAAGCCCTTGCCGCAGTTGGAGCTGTCGTTGGTTGGGCAAAATCTATTGGATCAGCATCGGCTGGAATTTCGAGAGCAAATTGTGAACACCGCGCCGACGGAAATTCAACGCGGCGTATATGGAAAGGTCACGTGGCGCTTCTGACCAATCAACGGCTCGCGCCTGAAACCGCTTGCCCCTCTCCGCAAGCCCGGCGACGCTCGTCCTGGGCTTGCCACGCCCGCGCCGCCCTGATTACGCTGGTTATCATCCTGCTGCTGACCTCAAGCACGGCCGCACGCGCGCAAGCTCAGGACCCCAGCGGGGAATATCTGCTCAAAGCTGCATTCCTCTTCAACTTTGCAAAATTTGTCGAATGGCCGGACAGCGTCTTCGCTACCGGCGCTACCCCACTGATGATCTGCATACTGGGGAGCGATCCATTTAGATCGAGCCTGGATGCCATTGCTGAAAAGACTATCAAAGGCCGGGCCTTGGCGATCAAACGACTTCGCTCCATTGATGAGCTGAAAGATTGCCAGATGCTCTATGTGAGTCGGAACCAGCTTACGCAAACGGCGGAGATTCTTCGCGCCCTCCAGAAGTCCCCTGTCTTGACCGTGTGCGATGTCGAAGCCTGCGCAGAAGAGGGCGTCATGCTCAACATGCGGATGGTCGAGAACCGGGTCCAACTGGATATGAATCTTGATGCGGTTCAGCATACCCCGCTGAAAGTGAGCTCGCAATTGATCAAGCTGACACGTATTGTGAAAAGGAATGAATAAGATGTCGTTGCGGACGACTCCTTTCCAACACTGGTCGATTCAATACAAGCTGACAGGGATGGCCCTGTTTTCAACCGGACTTGCTTTGACCATGGTGCTCGTAGCGCTTATCACCAATGACATCCTATCGTTCCGCGATACCATTGAGTCGCGAATGGCGGCATTGGTCGATGTCCTTGGGAACAACAGCACCGCCGCCCTGACATTCCGAGATCCAAAGGCCGCCACCGACACGTTGACCGCGCTGAGTCTGGAGCCTCACGTTCTCTATGCAGAGACATTTGCCGCGGACAGAACGACATTTGCCAAATATGTGCGATCTGATCAGCCTCGGCTCGGCTCGGAATCCCTTACCGTCACGCCCTCGGTGGAATTGACCACCACGAGAACAACCTACACGACAAGGGAGTATCTTGAGCTGGCCTCGCCAATCCGCATGGATGGACAGATCATCGGATGGATTCTCCTTCGAGCAGACCTCATCGAAATGGACCAGCGGCTAAAACGGTCGGTGGTGATTGGATTCACCATTTTCCTGGTCTCTGCACTGGCAGCCCTCATCGTCTCGCGCAGACTCCAGCGCACCATTACCGATCCGTTACTCAGTCTGGTCTCCACAATGCGCACCGTATCGGACACCAAAGACTACTCGCTCCGCGCGATTCCGGTTTCCTCCCAGGATGAGGTCGGGGTGCTGGTTGGAGGATTCAATGCCATGTTGGTGGAAATCCAGTCTCAACATGTCCAGCTACAACAGCACCGAGAGAACCTTGAACTCGAAGTGTCGGCGCGCACTGCGGAACTTGTCGCAGCCAAAGAGGCGGCCGAAGCAGCGAACGTAGCCAAGTCGCAGTTTCTCGCCAACATGAGCCACGAGATTCGCACCCCGATGAACGGGGTGCTTGGAATGACTGAACTTTTAGTGACCACTCAGCTCACTGAACGCCAGCGGCACATGGTCGACACGGTTCACCAATCCGGAACCGCTCTGCTGGGAATTATCAATGACATCTTGGATTTTTCAAAAATCGAAGCGGGCAAGCTGGAGCTCGAACGGATCATGTTTAGCCTCCGCCAAACGATCGAGGAAGCCGTGGAGCTCTTTTCCGAACCGGCTGGTAAAAAGGGATTGGAGTTGACCTATTTCGTTCCGGAGGAGGTCCCCGATTCCGTGATCGGCGATCCGGTGCGTCTCAGACAAGTGCTGTTGAACCTCTTGAGCAATGCCGTGAAATTTACAGAACGAGGGGAAGTCTCGCTGCGGATTCACTGTCTGTCCACGGAAGCCGAACAGGTGACGTTGAAATGCGAGGTGCACGACACCGGAGTCGGAATTTCTGAAGAAGCCCAGAAGCGGCTCTTTGCCTCGTTTTCCCAGGCAGACGGCTCGACGACTCGACGGTTTGGCGGCACAGGGCTCGGCTTGGCCATCGTCCGGCAACTGGTGCGGTTAATGGGCGGTGAGGTCGAGGTGGAGAGCATGCCCGGCCAAGGCTCCACCTTCTGGTTCGCAATGCAACTAGGATACGATCCACGATCCCAGTTCTCAGAAACGACATCAACTCAATCCCTTGCCGATATCAGGGTCCTGATCGTCGATGACAACGCTACCAACCGGTTTATTCTGGAATCTCAGCTGAAGGCCTGGGACGCCAAGACCATGAGCGCCGTCAGTGCAATAGATGCCTTGGAGCAACTGCGACAGGCCGTGACCGGAGGGACTCCCGTAGATATGGCAATCCTCGACATTCACATGCCTGACATCGACGGCATCATGCTGGCGCGAATGATCAAGGCCGACCCCACGCTTCGCAACATTTCGCTGCTTGCTCTCAGCTCGATCAACCAACCGCCATCGGGAGATGAGTCGGAGCCATCACACTTTTTCGCATGGCTCCGAAAACCGGCCCGGCAATCCCTCTTGCGAGGATGTTTATGGCGCCAACGATTTGGCTCACCTGAGACCACTCCCTTAGGAAGCTGTCCGGAGCCCAAACCCACCACATTGCATGGCCGAATCCTGCTCGCTGAGGACAATCCGGTCAATCGTGAAGTCGCACTGGAAATGTTGGAGCTCTTGGGCTGTCGGGTCGACATGGTCGAGAATGGCTGGCAAGCTGTGGAGGCTGTCTCAAAGGACCACTACGATCTAGTGTTGATGGATTGTCAGATGCCGGTCTTGGATGGGTTTGCCGCAACCGCCCAGATTCGACACTCTGAACGATCACTCGGGGCTGACCGGCGTGTTCCCATCATCGCTCTCACCGCACATGCCATGGCTGGTGACCGGGAGAAGTGCTTGGCGGCTGGGATGGACGACTACCTTTCCAAACCATTTTCGCAGGACGGTTTGCAAGCCATCATCCGGCGATGGATGGACCCGAGGATGGACCCGAAACCAACAGACTCGCTACGCAGTCCTCTGACGCTCGATGAACAGGTCGGCTCGACGACACCATTGGGAATTCCCGTGATCGATGAAGCTGTCTGGAAGAATCTGCTGGCCATGGAACGAGCAGGCCGTTCGGATTCCCTGCACAAGATTCTCTCACTCTACCTCTCAGATTCCAGCCGACTCGTTGGAGTGATTCGTGATGCCATCCAGAAAGGAAATGGCGCTATGCTCACAGATGGAGCACACCAATTGAAATCCACGAGTGCACAAGTTGGGGCTCAAGCCGCCAGCTTTCAGGCCGGAGAGATCGAGCGCCTCGCGCGACAACAGCAATTGGGTGCCGCTGCTGATCTGCTTGGTCCGCTCGATGAAAGCGTGGAGCTGGCCTGCAAGATTTTCAGGACTAAGATCCAGGCGCGAGCGGCATAACTTCTTTGTGCTCGTGGAATTATGCAGCCTCGTTGTCGTCTTGCATCTTCTGGTAGGGTTCTTTCTCCAACTCCGTCGTCACCGCACGAAGCCTGGCCCATTCCTCCGCCCCGAGATTCACAAACTCGCATCCAAAGCTACCATCTCGATACCATCGAACGATCGCGTGAGAGATCACGATGGGGGATTCACGATCTGAAACGTGAACCCGAATCTGAAGCACCGTCCCAGGATTCACCTCAATCAAGCTTTGGACACGACACCCTCGAAGCGACAGTTCCCTCAACGTTCCATCACCGGAAATACTGTTTGCCGAGCTGAATGAGCTCCGAAATCCAACAGGGAATCGGTTATCTTTTCGTTGTTCCATGTGCATCCCTCTCTTCGAAGACATAAACCCTCATGGTCAATCCCCCCCTGAAGTAACAGACATCTATGCAGCCTGTCTTCCGGACGAGCGGGTATCAACCCGAGTGAGCCGTTGCACAAATTCTTCTGCCGGCATTGGACGCCCGAAGTAATGTCCTTGCGCTTGATCACACCCCTGATCACGAAACATCTTCAACTGCTCTTCGTTTTCGACCCCCTCGACCAACACCGTGAGGTTCATACTATGCGCAAGAGAGATAATCGCGCGGGAGATTGACACATTGGCGACATTGTGCGGCACATCGTACGCGAATGATTGATCGATTTTGAGCATATTCAAGGGAAACCGTTGTAAGTGACTCAAGGAAGAATAACCGGTTCCAAAATCATCGATCGACAGTCGAATACCCATCGCCCTCAGTTCCTGCAGCATCTCAATGGATGTTTCGACATGTCGCATGGCGATTGACTCGGTCAACTCCAACTCAAGAAATTCAGGGCCAAGCCGAGTCTCTTCCAAGGCTCGGGACACAGCGTTCACCAACGAGGCCCCATGAAAGAAAGAATTGGAGACGTTGACCGACATTCGAATAGGGAGATACCCAGCATCTTGCCAAGCCTTTCCTTGCCGGCAAGCCATACCTAATACGGCTTCGTCCAGCTTTCGGATCATGCCCGTCTCATTGGCAACAGGAAGAAACACGGCAGGCATCAGTAAGCCACGCAGAGGATGATGCCATCGCACTAATGCTTCGGCACCCACGATTCTGTTGCTTCGGATATCTATTTGCGGCTGGTAATACACGGTCAGTTCATGATGGTCCAACGCCTTCCGCAAGTCATTTTCCATCTCAAGCCGCTCCGCAGCCATGGAGTTCATGGTCGCCGAGTAAAATTGTGCATTGTTCCGACCTCGTTCCTTCGCCTGGTACATGGCGACATCAGAACTCTTCAGAAGTTGATCCACGGTGTCTCCATCGGTCGGAAAGATCGCAATCCCCACACTGGTGGTGACCGAAATCTCATGGCCATCGATCACGAACGATTGCGACAGCGATTCTAGGATACGCCGGGCAACCACCCCGGCATCCTGAACCTGTCGGATGTTCGTCAACAAGACCGTAAACTCGTCCCCTCCCAAGCGAGCTAATTCATGGGCCTCGCCCTTCTCGACGGACCGACCGATGGAATCGCTGTGCCTGACAGACTCTGCCAAGCGATCCGCAACCTGCTTCAACAACAGATCACCAATGTTATGACCGAGCGTATCGTTAATGACCTTGAACCGGTCCAGATCAAGAAACAAGACTGCGAGCGTTGAGTGGTAGCGGCGTGCATGAGCAAGCGCTTGTGTGACGCGATCTTTAAATAAGACACGATTCGGCAACCCAGTGAGACTGTCGTAATAGGCCAGCCGGTGGATTTCTCGCTCGGAGCGCTTTCGTTCACTAATGTCCTTGGCCGTCCCCACAATCGTCATTACTTTGAGCTGATCGTCGAAGACCGCCTCAGCCTGTAGATTCACCGTGAACTCACCCCCGTGTTGAAAGACGATCCGGTGATCAATATCACAAGGCTTCCGTTCGGCAAGAATCGATTGCAGCGCTCGGTCGACGAGATCGCGATCATCCACATGCACCATATCGAGAAATGCGTCTTTCGTTTCTCGAAAATCCTGTGATCGAATGCCCATCAACCGACAGAGTTCCGGAGACGCCAAAAACCGCCCCGTGGAGGGATGCCATTCCCAATTGCCGATCTTGGCAATCCGCTGCGCCAAACCCAGCCGCGCCTCGCTCCGGAGAAGTGCGTTGAGCGTGAGACTTCCGCGCAGCATATACCGAACTCGATGCCCCAAGATCGTCGCATTCGTTGGTTTGGCGATGAAATCCGTGGCGCCGTACGCATAGGCACGACCAATCGAGTCCTCATCATCCAACGCCGTCATCACCAGGATCGGCACACGCTTCCCTTCCACCGACTCACGCAGCTTCATACAAGCGGCAAATCCATCCATGACAGGCATGACCACGTCCATGATAATCAGATCGGGACGCCGCACGGCAAACTGCTCTAAGGCCTGCACTCCATTTGATGCTTCGCACACCTCGAACCCAGCCTGTTTCAAGGCCTCGCGCACAAATAATCTGACCATCTCCTCATCATCGACCACGAGGACGACGGCTGCCCTTGTCTCATCTACCCCTGACATATCACGCTCACGCCTGCTCTCTTGACGACTCATACCGTTGGCGTCTCCGAGAGTCCCTTGATCGCTCGGGGGATGGACTGATCTGTTGCTTCACCCCAAGCCGTCGCATCGACGCACGACGCAGTGGAACGCGCACGAGATGAATGTGCATGTCGTGCACTCTATGCCGAACAAGCGTACGGCACCAATCCGGCCGTTCGACCCTCTGCCCTGACACCTGACGATACCAGCAATTTTTGATGCGTAAAGAATTTGGAGAAAATTCGCTTCGCGGTGCTACGCAGGTTAGTCAGGGGACCCGCTCAGCCAAGGAGGAGTGTTGATTTTTGTGTAACTCGATGCGCAACACCACACCATCTATGGAGTAATGGCATTGCGCGTGCCGGTAGAGATTCGGACTAAAACCCGGAGGCGGGCTTGAAACAGGGTTCATGATGCGTTAACTGATTGTGTATGGCTTTCCGTGAGACCAGAAGATTACCCCTTTATGTTCCCGATTGGACGCAGTTCCGCCACCTTTTTAGTAATGCCTGCACGGTCGACCGTCTCGACGACGTCCGAAATATTCTTGTATGCAAAGCCGGCCTCTTCCGCCAAACCTGACATTGATACGGCTTTGACAAGGATGCCGCGCTGTTTCATTTCCTGCTGAAGCTGTTCGCCACGAATCGCTTTCTTGGCCTGTGCCCGCGACATCGTCCGCCCTGAGCCATGCATCGTGGACCCGAATGTCTCAGTGACGGCTCGGTCTGTACCGACCAGAAGATAGGAACCGGTTTCCATCGATCCTCCGCAAATCACCGGCTGGCCAGTTTTCTGAAAATCCCACGGCAAATCCGGACTCCCCGGGCCGAACGCCCTTGTTGATCCCTTGCGGTGAACCAATAGATCTCCTTCTGCATAGCGCTCAACCTTGGCGATATTATGAGCGACATCATAGACCAACTCCATTCCCAACCCCTCAGCCGACAGCCCAAACACAGCCGCGAATGCTTCGCGAATCTGATGGGTGATGACTTGTCGGTTGGCAAAGGCCGTGTTGGCTGCACAGTTCATGGCGGAGAAATAGTCCTGCCCTTCTGGCGAACGAAACGGAGCGCACGCGAGTTGCGGATCCTTCACTGAGATCCCATGCCGCCGCATCGCCTTCTCAAATATTTTGAGATAGTCGCTGGCAACCTGATGGCCAAACCCACGGGACCCGCAGTGGACCATCACCACAATCTGATCCTGGCCGGTAATGCCCAACGCCGTAGCCGTCTCAGGATCGAACACCCGGTCGTTCGAGACAACCTGCACTTCCAAGTAATGATTCCCGGAACCCAGTGTCCCCAGCTGATTGATCCCCCGCCCCACTGCATGATCGCTCACGTTGGACGGGTCGGCACCTGCGATACAACCGCCTTCTTCAATGTGCGCAAGATCCCGATGCCAGCCATAGCCTTCTTCAATGCACCAGCGAGCACCTCGTGTCATGACCCCTTCGAACGAACCTCGGTTCAATCGGATGAAGCCTGCTGCCCCGACGCCGGCCGGTACACGCCGGAATAATTCGGTCATGAGGCGATCCAGTTTTGGTTGCACATCTTCCAGTGTCAAATCCGTGCGGATCAGACGCATCCCACAATTGACGTCATACCCGACACCTCCGGGAGAAATAATTCCCGACCTGGTATCAAATGCGGCAACGCCCCCGATGGGAAACCCATAGCCCCAATGCCCATCCGGCATGCAGAGCGCATAGCGCGCAATACCAGGGAGACAAGCCACATTGGTGACTTGATCGAAAACACCGCGGTCCATCGTCTGTAAAATACCCGGCGTGGCATAAATCCGCGCCGGTACCAGCATCCCGGCTTTCTCAGTGACGGGGATCTCCCACACCTCATCGGTCACCCGATTGACCCGCATGTCAGTATTCAATTTCATACGTCGACCACCACCTGAGCATACCAGCGCATTCCCTGCTGTTTCACTTCATACAGATGCTTCGTCACACCCTTCACATCATTGTGGAGTATCTGAGTTGTCTGATCCACGGGAGCGCCTCGCAGGACAGCAGCAAGCGTCCATGTGGTGCCTTTCTGAACCACGGAAAGGTCTGCTTCGTGAAACACCACCCCCGCTGCATCTTTCCAATACACCAGATCCGACAGCCACTCAAAGAGCAGCTCGTCCAGAGCTCCGCATACGTGTTCAATCCTACGCTCCCATGTCATTGCCACCGTTGCAGGATCGGCCAATGTTTCCAACAGCGCTTCAGTCGCTGCGCGAAACAACTCCTCCACAGAATCGCCTTCCGCTTTGAAGGCCAGGTCCGCTACCGCAATATCGTCAAGAAATTGATACGAATGCATTCTGTTGCCTTGAGCCCACTGACAGTATGACGCAACCGGGTTGGCTATTCAAAATGGCCGCTCAGGTTACCACGCTGCCATTGGGGCGAGGCTCGACTGAGCTCGCAAACATCAAAGAATCGTCCGGACCTGGATAGACGGAGTGTGTGAGCGAGGCAGGAATACCACTGAACGTGTGTTCCAACAGCAGGCTAGTCGAGCACAAATTGCTTCGGGAAATTTGTCAGATTGCGGCAGCCGTCCTTCGTCACCAGCACCATGTCTTCAATGCGAACCGCGCCCAATCCAGGATAGTACAGTCCTGGTTCGACCGTGACCACATGCCCTTCCTGGAGGAGTGAACCCGTTCGGCTGATACGAGGCGCTTCATGAATATCCAGCCCCACCCCATGCCCGGTCCCGTGAAAATACCCTTGCATACGTCCGTTCACCAAACCTGTCTTGTAACCTGCCTTCTCGAACCGTGTACAGATACCTTGATGGATCTTCATCCCGTCGGCGCCATCCTTGATTTTCGTGATGGCTTCTTCCTGTGCATCTTTCACCGTGCTATACAGACGCTTGAGCTCAGGGCTCGCCGTCCCCCGTATTACCGTGCGCGACATATCGGCGAAGTAGCGACTCGTGGCAGAGCGAGGGAATACGTCAAAAATAATACTGCGATGAGCGGGTAACGGCCCGCTCCCTTCATTGTGGGGATCACAGGCCTGCTCCCCACCCGCCACGATCGTATGCTGAGCGATACAGTCCAGTTCCATGAGCTTCACGTTGATGAACTTTTTCACCCGCTCCGAGGTCACCACCTGATCATCCAGCCAGAGTTGCGTCCCCTTAATTTCGGCCCGGCGTAACAAGGCATGGGCAGCGGTCACAGCTTCCTCCGTAGCCCGCTGCGCAGATTCGATATGGCGGACCTCGTCCGGCGTCTTCACGACACGTTGCTCATAGAACGGTTCCGACTTCGGTTTCAGACTATAGCCACGCTCCTGTAACCGAGCAGCATGGATGACCGGAAAACTCGCCGGCACGGATAGGCGTCGAATCTTCGACTCCTTCAAGACCACATGCACGATATCGACGGCGGTCGGAGCTTTGATGCCCTGTTTCTTGGCCTTCTGCTCGACTTCAGAATATGACAACACTCGATCCACCGATGCCTCAGACCGGGCGCGATCCATTTCCAGATCACTCATGACCATCACTCGTTCGCCCCTGATTTCAAGATAGATGAAGGGGTCGGGAGCCATGAATCGGGTGGCATAATACAAATTTGAATCCTGTTCACTCGCAGCAATGAACAAAGTAGCTACGTCGGGTTGGGACACGGTACTGCGTTTCATGGATCAACTACCTAACAGTGGACACCCAGCAAGGCGGGAGGAATACGCTCAAGATGCTCAAAATGGTTGCTCGGCGAGACCGCAGCAAGTGAGGGACCGAGGCGTACCCTCTGCGGTACGTTGAGGGACTAAACGACGCGAGAACGAAGCCGACAAGCATTTTCAGCATCTTGAGTCGGATGCTAGCATGGGGGCGTGAGTCGGTCAAGAATTCGATCGGACGAAAACTGTCGCCAGTTATGGCCTGGCGGGAGGCGGCGATGGCATGAGTTCTTTGGATCGCACACCGGATTCTTCATCCGGCGTCACCAGGTCCATCGGCAGCGTCAAGGTATTCGTAAGCACATCGACCGCCAGCTGTGCCAATCCTGAGAGACCGGACGCAAATGACCTCACCGGCAGGTAGGTCACCTCGGGATCTTCCAGCCCTCCTTTCACCGTAAACATTGCCGTGGCTAAGCCTTTGCGATCTCCCGCGATGATTCGTCCAAACAGTGGAATCGTCTTGAGAAATTGAGAATAGGATCCAAACGGGCTCACCGCCACTGCGAGATCTAGCTGGTCTGTGGGCAAATCATAATTTCCCGCCGCGGTAATCTTGAGGATTGGACTGTCGATGATCAAATTTTCCGTCTGAAACAGGCCGTTTTGAATGGCAATCGTTGAGGAAATTCTGTCGTAGGGTAGCCCCTCTTTTTCCAACTCGACCTTCCCTTGCAAGACGGCGGGAAGATTCAACAGACTGATGATTTTCCAAACGGCACGCTCGTTTGTTTTCAGGATTCGTCCGTTTTCCAACAAGACGTCAACCTTGCCATTCAACGAGGGATAGATGCCATGGGGATTTCGTCCATGGCCACGAAGCGCGCCACTGATCCGCAACTCTCCCGACACCCCATGCGCTTGTGCCTTGGCCAGCTTCAAGACATCATCAAATTCCATACCCGTGGCCCGAAACGAGAGGTCAAGGTCAGCCGGCGCGTTGGGTGGAAGCTGTACGACCAGCCGTCCCGCCACATGCCCATGACCGGATTCCCCGGATAAGCGATCCACGTCAAGCACCCCATCCTGAATGGTGATGCGTGCGGACAGCGAACTGAATTTCAGATGTTGGTAATGCCCACGCGCCACGGCCGCGGTCATCGTGACCTGACTGGTTGCTGCCAGCGTCTCGAGGAACTCTCGGACAGGCGAGCGCCCGCCCTTGGGGATCAATAAGCTCAGGTCAAGCTGATTAGACTCAATCCTTCCAATGATGGATGGCTTCGCCAGCCAATTTCGAACCGTGGCCTCCATAGCGACATCGCTGCCCTGGACTTTGAACGACAGTCGTTTGAGTTCAGCCTCGTTGCGGAGAAATCTGACACGGGCATAGAGATCCTGAATGTGCCCATCGACTCCCTTAGCCTGCAGCACCCCATTCGTCAACCCCATCCATCCGGTTATTCGCCAGGCATGCCAGTCCGGTTCTCGGCCTTTGATCTCCAACGAGAGCTCGAGGTTCCCCACTTCAAGTCCGCCCTTGGAGATCCATCTCGGAAGACTGGCAACCGGGATGATCCCTGTTGCCACCGCCATATCAACCAGGAAACCATTCCCAAACTGCAGGGTGCCCTTAGCGGGAATCGTCAGCGATGGCAGCACCAGCGCGACTCGGTCCAACTTGATGCTCGCAGTTTGGGGCAGCACTCCCTCAAACTCGACCGCCGCGCGAGACCCAATGGGTTTATCGATCACCCCAAGCACGACCTTCGCCTCGTCCAGTGCGATGGATCCTCGGATATGCGGTCTCGTCGTTACGCCTGAGAGCGTCGCTGTTGAGCTCAGAGTCCCCTCGAGTACACCCCGATCAATGGCGGAAGATCGGAAGAGCCGGACTATCTGAGCCGCATCGCCACGTGTCCGAATGGCCAGATCTTGGAACTGACTGGTCGATCCCCCGGTAATCGTCCCCTGGACCTGGACGGCCATTCCACCAAGATTCCCCGTCACCTGATCGAGTTGAGTTGCGCCATCAGCCAACACAAACCGCCCTTGCACCCCGGTTATCCGCTCCGGCAAGGCCGGATGATTCAGGCTGATGTGACGGGCGGTAATCTCCCCACCGGCAAATGTGATTCCACCGGGTTGACTCAACGGACCAACGAGGCGAAAGGTCGCAACCGCCGTTCCCTCCGCATCTCGAACCGCGGCAAATACCTGTGCCACCCGCTCTGTTTTGACTGTCCTCGAGAGAAACTCTATCAACGACGTGGCCCCCATCTCACTCGTCATCTCCAGGTCCAACCACGGCCCTGCGTCAAGAAACGACACATCCGCTTTCCCATCGGTCAATTGCATCGTTCCATAGTTCCCCGCAATCTTGGAGATACGCACCCGCCCGGTTTCGACCAGGATCACCGCCGCCAAGTCTGTTGCCGCGACGTGATCACGACCGATGAGCGCATGACCTTCTTGCACATGAAATTCCCCGGTCGCCGACAACTGGGGGCCGGTCGCGGTCGAGCCGGTCAGTGTGGCCTTCACAACCTGGACCTTGCCGTCGATCCGAC
>WBZQ01000865.1_pt1 | contig 22397 bp, 21 predicted proteins | sample 5204251 | NCBI WGS metagenome assembly WBZQ01 (sample SAMN12412402, study PRJNA552823) | activated sludge metagenome | isolation source: activated sludge from nitrification reactor of wastewater treatment plant... | place: USA: Virginia | collected 2017-09
AACCGATACGAGCGCAGGGCGAATGATGCGATCATGCAATTTATATCCTTTCTGCATCACTTGAATCACCGTGTTGGGAGCAAGCTCCGAGTCTACGGTACACATCGCCTGGTGTTGGTGAGGATCAAACTTTTCATCTTTGGGATTAATAATATTAATGCCAAATTTATCAAAAGCAGCATGCAGTTGCTTATGCGTCAACTCCATTCCATTCTTATAGCTCTCAACAGTAGCGCTATCGATTGCCAGAGCCGCGTCCAAGCTATCCATAACATCCAACAAAGCACTTGAAAAACTTTCTACAGCATATTTATGTGCGTTTGCTACATCACTTTGTGATCGTTTACGAATATTCTCCGTTTCCGCTTTTGCACGTATCCAGGAATCATAATATTCTCCTGCTTTCGCTTCTGCTTCTTTTAATAATTGCTCAAAATTAGGTGCAGACGTTTTAATGTCTCCCGTTGGAATAGTTGCATCATTGGTAATCCCTGGCACTTTGGTTTCATTAGTATCAGCGTTATGAGATGCTTCACTACTATCTGAATCTTTTGGATTTTCTGAATTTTGCATTGGATCTCCTAATATCTAATCAAGGCAATATTAGGTCGATCAAGTAAATTTCAAGACCTCACATAAAAATTATTGAGGTTTTTTAAAAAAAGTAATCCCTAACATATCAATGCCCGCAAAAAATTACATCATGTTGTAATTCTTTTCGCTAATATTAATGATTGCCCGAGGTAATTCGAAGGACTCAAGGCAAGCAAACGAATTTTCTCAGTTTCTGGAATATCTAAGCTGGCAATAAACTGGTGCAATGCTTCTTGGGTAATACCCTCTTTACCCCGAGTAAGCGCTTTTAATTGCTCATAGGGGTTCGCGATTCGATAGCGACGCATCACAGTTTGAATGGGCTCAGCAAGAACCTCCCACGCATTATCCAAATCGCTATGTAATTTACTCAAGTTCACATCTAATTTATTTAATCCTTTTAAGCAGGAATCATAGGCCAGTAATGTATGCCCGAGTGCAACACCGATATTTCGCAGCACGGTAGAATCGGTTAAATCTCGTTGCCATCTTGAAATTGGTAATTTTTCGCTGAAATGGCGTAATAAGGCATTGGCAATGCCCAAGTTCCCTTCAGAATTTTCAAAATCAATCGGATTGACTTTATGTGGCATCGTTGAAGAACCTACCTCATTCACTTTGGTTCTCTGCTTGAAATAACCCAATGAAATATAACCCCAAACATCCCGATTTAAATCCAATAACACTGTATTGATCCTTGCATACGCATCAAATAATTCCGCTACCATATCATGGGGCTCAATTTGAGTCGTATAGGGATTGAATTGCAAACCAAGCTTCTCGACAAACTCTCGCGCAAACGTCTCCCAATCGATATCAGGATAGGCAGAGAGATGTGCATTGTAGTTACCAACCGCACCATTGATTTTACCCAATATCGCAACTTCAGCCAGCTGCTTTCTCCCTCGCTGTAGCCGGTAAGCCACATTAGCAAGCTCCTTACCCAACGTTGTAGGAGTAGCCGCCTGGCCATGCGTTCGCGCAAGCATCGGAACATCAGCCAATTGATGAGCCAACTCCACTAGTCGAATAATAATGCCATCCAGTGCCGGAAGCATCACGCGTTCTCGGCTTAACATGAGCATCAATGCATAAGCAAGATTATTGATGTCTTCTGATGTGCAAGCAAAATGAATGAACTCCATGCTTTGCGCAACCTCAGCATTCTTAATCAGCGCTTGTTTTAACCAATACTCAACAGCTTTAACATCGTGATTGGTTGTCGCTTCAATTGCCTTAACGGCTTCTGCTTCAGCAACCGAAAAATTACTTGTCAATTGATCAAGAAGCATCTGAGTTTGTATTGAGAAAGGAGAGACTTCCGTAATTTTTGTTTCATGGCTTAATGCCTTAAACCAAGCGATCTCTACTTGGACACGATAACGTATCAAGGCAAATTCACTGAAGTACTGCCGAAGGGACTCAACTTTATTGGAATAGCGACCATCCAAAGGAGATAACGCAGTAATTGCAGAAAAACTCATAGCGGTAATATTTGGTTAATACCGCGTATTTTATCATGCTGCCTGACAAACGATGCAGTCAATTTTTTAACGAAATTAACCACACTGGAATTCATTTCCATGCAAACGGATTTTTAAATTTATCATCGGATGGCCTAGTTGCAGGAAATTTTTTATCGTGAATTTCCTGCAATAGATAAATTTCTTCCACCACCTCCAAAGAAAATCCTTGCCTACTACGTTCCTTCTCCACTAGCAGTAATTTATCAATAAGTGGATAAAATTCCTTGTATCCCCAATGCAGTAAAATTTTTTCCGCAATTCTAGGATGATCCGTATCCAGAAGCGACACCCGATCACCGAGTTGCAAGTTAAATTCCTTAATCGATTTTTTAAGTATCATACTCCTCTTTCCGCAACAAATTTAGAAATGACCTCACCCCTATTTACTATGTTACCGGGCAATCCTAGCTATATTGCCCAATACGGATTTACCCAAACAAAATTCATGAAACGCATTGCTTCAATCAAAACTTAATACCAACCCATAGCGACCATGATTACTCACGATACAAGATAGGGGGTGCGACAATTTGTCGCATTGCTATTTTCACATCAGAAAAAGATAATCGAACAGTGGATGCTGATTAATGTGCTATGACTCTATGACTCAGTGTTTCCACATAAAAAACAATAATTAATTTTTAATCAATGGCAATGTTTCTTGACCCATTAAACACTATAATTTACAGGAAGTCATCATGCGTAAGAATCACAAGCTAAATTTTATTGCGACATCGTTCGTCGCATCAACGATCGCCCTAATGAGCACGAGCTTATTGGCGCATACTCGACTGGAAGTGCCAGAAGTCACCGAAGGTGTCAGAATCACAAATAACGTTGTGATCGGCCACGGTTGTGGAGAAAAAAATATTATTGGCACCAGCATCGTATTTCCTGATGGTGTTGATTCGACCATTACGGTTGATGGTGCACCTTACACCGGAAAAATTACAGACTTTATCGAGAACTGGGGCAACCTCAATCAGAAAATATACAGTACGGCTGTTTTCAAATTTCAAGACGAAAAAGTGGATGATATAGGAAATGTATTAGGGTTTTGGGCAGGTGGCGGAGATTCGCTCCCCCATAATCTAGCTGGATTCATACCTTTTCGAGTCAGTGCTGCTACTTTCAAGGCCGATTCGTGCGCAGCCAGTGTTAAAGTTTATGTATCCGTTGCGGATATTTGTGAAATAACACCGATTTCTGGATTTAGCGCAGAAACCGTCAATCTCTGGACACATAATAACCTCGGCACTCCTTACGATAGAGCTGTAGATCCTGCTAGCCCTACTGCAGATGACGGCCCTGCATCATTAACCTTTAAGCGTGCCGCGCTACCGGCTTCTTGTGGCACAACCGGAAAAGTCGTTGAAGTGAAACCTTCCGCAGCGCAGATTAATCGTGATATGCCAATCAAACTCAATGGCGCACAAGTATGGCCTGCACCTTAATGTAAGGTAAAATGTAGATCGATTCAAAGAATCCCTTGCCCAGATATTGTAAAATGGGCAAGGATTTAAGCAGGAAAAGAACTATAAGGAAAAAACATCATGCAAAGATATCGAATCAAACAATCAACCAGCATGCTCTTATTGGCACTTTCGGTCGGACATGTCGGCATGAACCAAGCGCATGAAGCAAGTGCCGTCACAGGGGAACAAGCTGATTTTTTAGGATATGCATTAGTCAGTTGTGATCCCCCAAGCTCTTATCTGGAAGCAGCCGTAAAAGACCTCTCGGGTGCAGTTGCGGGACTCCAGACTAATTTATTGATTATCAAAGGTAATCAAGCAGACAGCACTACCGACCCTGTCTCAGGAGACAATGATTTTTCACTCCCTGCTCGAGTAGATGGCGGTACTGGTACTTATCAACTTCTCGTCACTAAAACAGCAGTTGGAGCACGCGCTTTTGAAGTTTCGTACCACTGCAAAGTTGATAATGGCCTACCAGGTGGAGAGCATACAGGAACAGCGATAACGGTTAAGCAGTTTAGTAGTTTGAATAATTAAAATGAATCTTGCAAAATGGCGTTCTAAAATTTAACACTCTGGCATTTTTTATGTTAGCACCTAGAAAAAAAACAAACCCTCTATTAATGACTAGTATTGGTATTGTAGTCATTTTTGCCACTTTTTTTACAATGGCACAGTCAGCTATTGCCGATCATCTCGAAAAAATTTCTGCTTCTTGCACGCTGACCAATATGGAAGGCGAACCGATACTGGAATTGAATGAGCTTAAAGGAAAAGTAGTTTATGTAGATTTTTGGGCATCTTGGTGTCCTCCGTGCATTAAATCATTTCCTTTTCTCAATCAGTTGGAAGCTGAGTTAAAGAATCAGGGTTTGCATGTGATTGGCGTCAATTTGGATGAAAAATTAACCGATGCGCAGGAATTTCTTGCAAAATTTCCGGTGAATTTTTCTATCGCGACTGATCCTAGCAAACAATGCGCAAAAGGTTTTAATGTCATGGCGATGCCAACTTCCTACATTATTGACCGGAAAGGCAACATTCGCCACATCCATAAAGGGTTCCGCCCAGATGAAACACAACAGTTACGTACCTTGGTGACTGAATTGCTACTGGAGGACCCCAGTAGTTCTGTCGCCATTAAAAATCCTTAATAGCGGTGGTTTGACCTTGAGAGATTTATCAAACGTATTTTGATGAAAACCTATTTGCCCCGAAAACTGCTGTTGATTACTATCTGTATTGAGCTCATGGGTTGTGTTAATGTATCGCCTTGGGAGCGTGGCAATCTAGCCAAACCTTCCATGGAAGTTGATCCTAATCCTTTGCAAAGCGAATTCCAATCTCATAATTACAGTAGCCGTGAAGCAGCACCGAGCCATAAATCCTCATCAGGTGGAGGTGGTTGCGGTTGCTATTAGCAAAATCAGTTTGCAATCGCTCTGCACGTAGTAATGCTTCATCTACGAGGTATTTTAAGAATTGCAGCAACACACTCATAAAGCCACACTTCAGCTAGCCAATAAGAATTGTTCGCAGACAATACCTGCAAAATCAAAAAATATCTTACATGCTTTGACCTCTGCTGCATTGGTATTGCCTGGCTTATTGATGCCATCTCCAGCTCAAGCCGCTCCTGGAGATCGAATCAATTTTCAATACGGCCGCTACGAAGAAGGTACGCGCAATTTATATGGAGTACCTAGCAAATACAATCCCATCAGCGCAGATGTTTTACATGGTAGCGGTACTTTCTCATTGACCGATCGTACTAAATTCTCATTCGGCTATACACAAGATACTTGGTCAGGAGCCACGCCAATCACCACAACACCATTGGCTACTGATGGAGGCAACCGCCCATTAACCGTTAATCAGGTGGTAGTAGGCGCATCTCCCTTGATCAATAGTAACGTACTACTTGACCGAAACCTGGATCCGATCGGTCGAGATCCCCTGACCAAACAATCAACGGGTATTGTTGATCCACGTTCTGTACACGTCATGTCATCTGCTTCACCCGAAACCCGCCGCCAAGCCAGTTTCGGCTTGAGTCACGAATGGAATGAGGCTGCCATTCATGTGTCGGGAGGATTCTCCCGTGAGAAAGACTATAAATCCAGTTTTGGGAGCATTGGTGGGCGCTTAGACTTCAATCAAAAACTTACCACGGTAAAATTCAGCGGAGGTTATACCAGCAGCGACATTGGTGCAATCCTCGATCACGATTCATTACCTTACATCACCAAAACCGCCTATCAAGACCAGATTGTCAGAAAAGGCGGTGCAGCCGGATCGGACGTGCTTCAGGGCAATCGACATGATTGGGTCGCGAATCTCGGCGTCACGCAAATCTTGAGCAAGAATTCCTTACTCGATGCAAGTATTGGCTATACGCATAGTAATGGCTTCATGGAAAATCCTTACAAAGCGATGTCGATCATTTTCGTTGATCCCGATGACTTAAACAACCAGCAAACCAGATTCATCAATGGTCAAGTGCGAGCACTTATTGAACAACGCCCCGATATTCGTAATCAAGTCGCATTGAATACCAAATATATTCACCATATTAACCCCTTCAATACCGCGTTACATCTAGGCTACCGATTGTCGGTCGACGATTGGGGCGTTAACACGCACACCTTTGATGCTAGCTGGGTCCAACCATTGGGCAATGATTGGACGCTAACACCCCGCATTCGCTACTATTCGCAAGACACAGCAAATTTCTATAGTGATTACTTATTTTCTCGACAAGCATTTAGCAAACCACTCGTAGATGCACAAGGACGGCAAGTCTTTATTGATCGCAATAATCCAAACGTGCAATATTTCTCCTCCGATGGTTTTAGCTTCTTTGATCAAAATGGGAATTTAGTGGACGATGCTATCGCACAGGCTGCACGACCGCAATTTGTTACCTACGATGCTGGCTTACTCCCCAAGAATTTCTCTAGCGATCACCGACTCGCAGGATTTGGTGCACTGAGTGGTGGATTCACGCTAACAAAGCGTTTATGGAAAGGTGTCGATTTGGAAACAGGGTTTGAATATTACACGCGCGCCAGCTCAATGCAGATCGGTAGCGGTGGCAGCAGTTTTGCCGATTTTGATTACTATGTCGCCAATGCAGCTATCAAGCTCGATATGGAAAGAATCGACATACCCGGATCACCCCTTGCGTTACCACATAGCAAGTCTCATGCATCTGACCACGCACTTCATAAAACACCACCAGCTGGCATCATGTTTGGCCACATGCTCGATAACAAAGGGGATTTCATGGTGGGCTATCGATTTATGCTAAACAAAACCAATGGTCAAATGCAACAGGGTACGCATGCTGTCATAGACCAGGCGATCATTGATCAAGGCTGCAGCGATACGATACCTTGCCGGTTTACACCGACTCATATGAATATGCACATGCATATGATCGATATCATGTATGCCCCGACTAAGTGGCTCAACGTCATGCTAATGCCAACATTCATGGATATGAATATGAATCTGCGCAACCTGTTTAAACTCGATGGCACGACACCAGCCGCCCCCCCTGGATCGCATAGTCACAGCGGCATTGGCGGACATGAAACGGGTGCGATTGGCGATACTTACTTGTCTGCTCTAGTTAAACTGTTTCAAATCCCCAGTCATCGTGCGCATATCAATATCGGCTTTAGTGCCCCCACTGGAAAAGTTGATATCGAGCAACGGCGCGCTCATCGCATCGATCCTGGTCTGATTCACTTTGGTATGCAACTTGGTAGTGGCACCTGGGATTTTATGTCCAGCCTGACCTATACCGGTGAAAAAAAACGATTGTCATGGGGTGCCCAAATCGGCGGCACCAAACGTATGGAAGAGAAAAACAAATCCGGTTACCGTTTAGGCGATCTTTTCCAAGCTTCCGCATGGGGAGGAATTGATCTAGTACCATGGCTAACCGCGTCGGCACGCGGTATCTATACCTGGCAGGGAGCTATTCAACGCGATTTCGATGCACCCAGTTCACGTATCGGCCCGATGGATTTCCCACAAAATTACGGCGGACAATTTTGGGATGTCGGTTTTGGATTAAATGCCACCATTCCGCGAGGTCGTTTTGCAGGCAACCGTTTTGGCTTTGAGTGGATACAACCGGTGAGTAATGACTTCAATGGATTCCAGCTGGATCGCAAAGGTTCTCTCGCAGCCACTTGGAACTATCAATTTTAATAAAATACTCAATCCAAACTAATCATTGATCATGACTATGCTTTGATTCAATTAAAATGCTTAATGATCAATAAGCTGAAAAATTCATCATGGCATGTTTAAATTACTATCACTATGATTTCAAAGCAATGGGGTCGCCTTGCTCTATCCAGCTTTATGCTCGCAACTCAAAAGCAGGTAAACATGCTGCAAAAATCGCTATGGATGATGTATATCGCTTAGAAGCCAAATACTCGCGCTATCGAGAAGACAGCTTGCTGTCTAAAATGAATCGTATCGCTGCGCAAGGCAAATCTATTCATGTGGACGATGAAACTGCAGGGTTATTGGATTATGCTGCAACTTGTTACCAACAAAGCGATGGGCTGTTTGATATCACATCCGGAATTTTGCGTCGGGCATGGAATTTCAAGTCTGGCAACATACCAGAACCTGCAGCGATACAGATTTTGCTTAATCGGATCGGATGGCATCACTTACGTTGGGAAAAACCCAAGTTGACTTTTACCATTGCCGGAATGGAAATCGACTTTGGCGGCATTGTCAAAGAATATGCTGTCGACCGCGCCGCTTCATTATGCTGGCAAGATGGCATCCGTCATGGGGTTATCAATCTGGGAGGCGACATCAAAATTATCGGCCCGCATTTCGACCAAAGCCCATGGCTCGTGGCCATTCGCCATCCACGTGAATCGAATGAAAAATTGACCACCTTAGAGTTATATTCCGGTGCTGTCGCAAGCAGTGGTGATTACGAAAGATGCGTGCTACTTGATGGTATCCGCTACGGGCATGTATTGAGCCCGAAAACTGGCTGGCCTGTTAATTACATGGCCGCTGTCAGCGTCATTGGTGATTTTTGCGTTGTGGCCGGAAGTGCTGCAACGATTGGCATGCTAAAAGAAACGCAAGGCTCCACATGGTTACAGGCGCTTGGTTTGCCACATTTATGGGTGAATGTACAAGGAGAATCTGGAGGATCAATTGTAGTCAACTCAATGTAGTAATCTCTATATAAGATTTCATTTGAACTATTTTTATGATCAGGATCTTAGAGCGGTTAATATCTCTCTTTTAATTTCCTTGATAACCTTCATTTCGTCATTAGTAATCCCTTCTAATGCCGCATGCTGACGATCAAAATAGTATAGACCAATCGGTTTAGATTCGACAATCAATGGAAGTATCATAAAGCTTCGTGTATTAGAGAACAGCTCTAAATGCCATGCAGGTAACATACTTTGTACTTTGTTATCTTTGGAATCGGTAATTGATAAATCAACATTCTTTTTCATGGATAAGCTAAATACATCGGAAGCCGTATCCGAAAAAACAAAGTGTTGCTGCACTTCTACACTATCTCTATCACCGAGGCATTGACGGGCACGATATTGATTGGTTTTAATATCTTTGAGACAAATGGTCGCAAAATTGAATCCCAAGCTTTTGTATAAGGTTTCCAGAATGAGTAAAATGAGCGCGTTAATTTTATAGCCTGGCGTGGATGTCAAAGTATTAACCGTTTGCAACCCGCAGGACAATAATTCGAGCGCTTGAGTGGGTTTACCACTGGGATAGCATTCATTACTCGATAGATCGGAATTTTTTGAATCGCCGTTTGCTTCACCCTGTGTTGATTCAGACAGCTGCAAATCTATCTGACTGCTAATCACTTGGGCTTCTTCAGTGATTTGTGAGACCAGCGTATCTAGCTTGGTCTCATCCATATTTAAAGAATTACCAAAGCGTTTTAATAATTTTTCATTGAAGGCTTCTTTCTCAGATTCTTGCGCATCTGAAATAAATTGCGCGGAAGCATCGCTAAATTCCGTAACCTGCCTCATCCATTCCTGGCGATTCTTGGGCGCTGCCAATGTTTTTGCTGGCACGAGTTTCATGGCATTGATGATGACTTCAGGAATTGACCATTGCTTCATGGCAAGCTCCGTTAAGGCATCAAAATTAATTCCAAGAATCTTTAGGGATGCTTGTGTTTGAGAATATTTCTTGGATTTAACCAGATCCATTACTTCTTTATATAAGGCGTGATCGAATGCAGCCACCAACAAACGGCCCATATTCTTAAATAAGGCGGCAATGGCAACCTCTTCCGCATTGGGAAAGCAACTCTGCTTGGCCAATTTGTGACTGATAAGGCTAGCCGTCAAAGCGTACATCAATTCTTTACGAACAAAACGGCTGTGCTTCCCCGGCATACGATCAACCAGAATCATCGCCAAAGCACACCCTTTAACCGTATCCAAACCTAGCAACTGAACGGCTCTTGAAATGCTTGTAACCACCTGATTTGATGTGCCACGAAAAGTTACCGTATTAGCTAAACGAAGAATTTTTTGCGTCAACGCCACATCCGCAAGTATTAAATTCGCCAATTGATCGGTTGACTGATCGTCTGAAGAAGAAAGTTGTACGATGCTACCAATAGAGTTACCCAGCGTAGGTAAATCAGGGTTATTGCCAATAAAGTTTAATAAACGATCTTTAACCGACAACTCTTCTTCTATCTTGTTATCACCTGAGCCGTCATCCACTTTTAGTGTCGGTTGTGTAGTCATTTTATAAGAACTTATTAATACTCTTACCTTGAATCGCTTATAAAAAAATTAAATTTATTTTAGGAGATAGGCTATTACCATGAATAACCTGTATGAATATTCAAGTCAATAACACATCTGTTAACAGCGATTAACATTATAGCGAGAACATACTTAACTTAAATGTTTATAAAGGCTATATTTCCTCTTTTTTTCGAAATAAAAAAATCCTTTAAGTGTATTTTTTATTTCGAAAAATTAAGTTACTACAGTTAATTTTAATTTAGTAAGTATTTTTTTAATTCCATGCAGGATTTTTTAATGCTATCCTTAAATGAGAAATCGGTTTAACCCGATTTCTCAATGGCTACAGGCATTACCTTATTATTTTGAAAAATGACTTAGCAAGCATCACAATATTTACAATAAATTTACAATCGAAAGTGTATATTCGAGAGTGTTGTTTCAATTAGTGTAATGATCGAAATAATTAGGATAGATTGCGTATTTTGATGTATATCCTGTAGTCAATGAAGTTAAAAAAATATTAATAAGTTTGTAGGTAGTTTTTGATTCTAAATAAAAAAGGAGATTTTGAATGAAGTATTCAATATTTGCGATGATTTTAGCAGCACTCTTCCTGACCGCCTGTGGTGATCCTAAGCCTGGTGCAAAACCACCAAGCCTGTATCAAGATGAAAAAGGCGAAAGAATGGGCGCTCCTGCTGGCAAGGATTAAGGAATAATTGATTGATTAATTATCAAACGGCCCCTATCAGTTATCAGGGGCCGTTTTTTATTTAGGGCTATTTAGAGACAATTCTCTTAACCACAACTCTAATCTTCTCGTAGCAATCACATCATCACGGTTATAGTTCAAAATTGCTTCTTTGATGCTACCTTTAGCCGATAAACGTTTCTCTGATTGAAAACGCTTAAACTGAACCACCGACCATTGCGACCCCGATTCATCATTTTCCCATTGAAAATTGACAAGACCGGGATGCTTACAAATATCCTTCAATCCATACCTTTGTAAAGGTAAGACCAAGCTGTTCAGTATTGGTCTCTGCAAATCGAATAAGGGGCTTTCCTCGCCCAATAACCACGATACAGTACTATTGTTGAACATAGAATAACGTTCTGCATATTTCTGGATGGTTGATTTCTCATGATTGGAATAATGCGCTATCACGATAGGCGCATAGTGATTGCGATAGAGCTCAATTTTCTGCAAGAAACTTATCCATCCGACATAATCTGCGCTTTCGTCATCACTCCACACATAATCAAAACACGATTTGGCATACGAAGGAATCAGAAAACCCCAGAGATAAACATGACGATTCCTACTACCCGTCATCGGATCATCTTCAATATCGAAATGAATCCATGTACCCTCCGGCAAATCAATTTTATCGAGCTGAAATAGCTTCCCGGTCAAATACGATCGTGCCTGCAAAATGATCCGATTTTTCTTTTTCTCACTTTTTAAATGTGGAACATCAGGTATTGATTCCACATTACTATGAGCCAATTGAGGAATCGTTGAAATATTGATTTGTGCCAATTGATCTGCCATATTTCCATCCACACCGTACAATAGCGATGGATCTTCTTTGCGTATAAACTCCGGCAAACATCGGTTCACATAAGGACAAACCTCGCATCGACTATAGCTGTACCGAACAATAGGCGGTTGGCTATCAGCTAATATGGTTTGCATGCTATGAATAAATCGATCCACTAAAACATCGATATCATCACCGCTTAACTGCGCAACACGGCCATCCCCTAAATAAACCATCGCGGGCAAATCATTTTTCAGCAGGCGACGATAGATACCCAACTGTATTTGGGTCGTTTTTTTATTTTCGCTCAACGAAAGCTTAGCATCCGCCGCTTGATAGATTCCATTGTCATCGCGAATCAAGAAATCCGGATAGCCTATTAGCCCGACTTCAGCATCCACCAAGCGGGCTTGATAAATCACAGGTACTCCTTGTCGCATCAAATCAACCGTATGATCGACTGATTTGGCACGACAAACCGGATATTGCTGTGCTATTTTTTCCAGAATAGCTGTTTCATGCGCCAATCCAGCTTGAAATAGAAATTGTGTAAAAGCATCCGGTTCCGACTCGGCCATAGGTTGGTGCTTATCAAACCATATGCGCCGAAAGCACATCACCCAAGCACTTGCATCGCTGGCCTTAATAAACTGTCGATGAGATGATTGATTCATCAATGACTTAACCGTACCATGCCGACTCTCTTCCAAACAAAGCTCCTTTCAATTTTCTTGGCAAACTTATACATACACAGCATGATGTTTCTCGATATTCAATTGTCGTAATTCATCTGCACCTGATATACTTCGATATCTCTTAAACTTTGTTTATATCAATGGCGGGCCTCCCCGCATTGCAAGGTAGTAAACCTGGTCAGGTCCGGAAGGAAGCAGCCACAGCTATTTATTGCGAGTGCCGGGGGTCTGGCTCGCCACCCAATTTATTTACTAATCGTTATTCATACTGATCATTGTTAAATCCCGTTCACTGAAGCGTGTCCCACATTCAAGCCCTTGCGCGCAAATGGCGCCCTAAAGACTTCTCACAGCTTACTGGACAAGAGCACATTGTAAAAGCGCTGTCCAATGCACTGCAACAAAATCGATTGCACCATGCTTACTTGCTGACGGGCACACGCGGCGTTGGAAAAACAACGATTGCACGAATTCTTGCTAAATCACTAAACTGCGAAACAGGCATTACGGCGGAACCATGTGGTATTTGCTCAATCTGCACACAGATCGATTCCGGCAGTTTCATTGATCTTGTAGAACTAGACGCCGCTTCAAATACACAAGTCGACAACATGCGCGAACTTCTCGAAAGTGCAGTATATGCGCCCACCAGCGGACGCTTTAAAATCTACTTGATCGATGAAGTACATATGCTCTCCAAATCTGCATTCAATGCGATGCTGAAGACACTGGAAGAACCACCGGTGCATGTCAAGTTCGTACTTGCAACGACCGATCCCCAAAAAATCCCTGTAACCGTTTTATCACGATGCCTACAGTTTAATTTAAAACATATTCCACAGCAGCAGATCGCCGATCATCTTAAATATATTCTCACCCAAGAAAACATAACCTATGCTTTTCCAGCTCTGCAACTGATCGCTCGCGCAGCACAAGGAAGCATGCGGGATGCATTAAGTTTGCTAGACCAAGGCATTGCATATAGTGACGGAAATATCACTGAAGATAATATACAAAGCATGCTAGGCATCACGAATCAAGATTATCTCATTAACTTACTGAAAGCCTTAACTCAATGCGATGGCGTTGGAATGTTATCGATTGCTGATGAAATTGAAGCACAATGTCTTTCATTCGATTTTGTTTTGCAAGATCTTGCCGCCCTTCTGCATCGTATCGCATTGGCGCAAACGATACCGGACAAGCTCAATCCTGATACGCCTGAATATCCAGAAATCGTACAACTAGCAAAAGCTTTTTGCGCAGAAGATATTCAGTTATTTTATCAAATCGCATTATATGGTCGCGGCGATTTAAGCTTAGCACCGGATGAATATGCTGGTTTTACCATGACGCTAATGCGTATGCTGGCTTTTAACTCGGATGAGCTTACAAAAAATGAATGCGAAGAATCCAATTCACTCAAAGATGCCGTAAAGAATCCTGGAAGCGTGACTGATAGGCAATCTTTCCCAACCGCAGAAAAAAAAATAGCGCATCCAGCTCTCAACCAACACGATACTTCTTTTTCAGATTTGAATTGGACGCTATTAGTAACTCGACTAAACTTGTCTGGGATGTCAAAAATGCTTGCTCAGCATAGTGAAGCAAAATTATCTCTACCAGAAAAAATAGAAGCTTACGTACCAGAACAACACAAGCATCTGCTAGAAAAAAAATATCAGGATAAAATTCAAACTGCACTCAATAACTATTTTAACAAACCCATAGCACTCAATTTTTATATCGGTACACTAACAGGAATAACACCGCTTGAAGCACACAATCTCGAAGCTAAAGAAAAACAAGCGCAATCGATTGTCCATATTGAACAAGATCCAATTGTTCAGCAATTGATTGAAAATTTTGATGCGAAATTAGTCATTTCTTCGATTAAACCAATTAAAAAATAAAGGAGATTTAAAATGCGTGGCAATATTGGCAATATGATGAAACAAGCGCAAATGGTTCAGGAAAACATGAAACAAATGCAGGAAAAACTTGCTGCAATCGAGGTAGAAGGCCAATCCGGCGCTGGCATGGTCAAAGTAATCATGACATGCCGCCATGACGTAAAAAAAGTGAATATTGATAACAGTCTCATAGGTGATGATAAAGAGATGCTCGAGGACCTTGTTGCAGCAGCGTTTAATGATGCTGTCCGCCGAGTGGAATCGACTACGCAAACCAAAATGGCAGAGCTAACCAGCGGTCTAGGCTTACCACCAGGTTTTAAACTGCCTTTTTAACAAACTACTTACCCAACCTGATTCAAGTAAGGTTTGTTGCAATTTTATAATCTAATCACACGCGAAAACATTTTATGGCTGGACTTACTAACCAAACGCCCCGTCCTACCGAAATCAAGCTACATCAAAAATCCAGGATACTGGATATATCATTCTCGGACGGTAAAATCTTTAACTTCCCTTGTGAATTTTTACGTGTTTACTCACCTTCCGCAGAAGTCTCCGGGCATGGCCCGGAACAAGAGGTGTTACAAACAGGTAAAAGCTTAATCAATATCCATAAAATCGTACCTGTTGGTAATTATGCAATACAGCTATACTTTACCGATGGCCATAATACTGGATTATATTCTTGGGATCTGCTCTATCGCTACGGATTAGATTATGAGCAAATGTGGCAACGCTATCTGCAACGGATGAATCAAGCGGGTGCAAGCCGAGAACCCGCAGACGCAGTACCATCACAATCGACAACCTGTCCCTCTTGCGAATAACTATAAACAAATATGACGAAGACAACACATTTTGGTTTCAACACGGTTTCAGAAGGTGAAAAAGCGGGTAAGGTTGCAGAAGTCTTCCATTCTGTGGCAGACCGTTACAATTTAATGAATGATTTAATGTCAGCCGGGCTGCATCGGTTGTGGAAACGATTTGCAATTGAAGTTAGCGGTGTCAAACCTGGCGATAAAGTACTCGATATTGCCGGAGGAACCGGAGATCTCAGCGCTTTATTTCTACAAAAGGTGGGGGATTCAGGGGAAGTTTGGCTAACCGATATCAACAATTCAATGCTTTCAATCGGTCGTGATCGGTTGATCGACGAAGGTAATCCAACGCCTGTAGCACAATGCGATGCAGAGAAACTACCTTATCCAGATAACTATTTTCACTGTGTTTGTGTCGCTTTCGGACTCAGGAACATGACACATAAAGATGTTGCCTTGAAGGAAATGCTGCGAGTCATCAAACCAGGCGGCACTGTTATCGTATTGGAATTTTCTAAAGTCATGAAACCCTTACAACCCGTATACGATGCCTACTCCTTTAAACTACTGCCATTGATGGGAAAGTTAGTTACAAATGATGCTGAAAGCTATCGTTATTTAGCGGAATCGATCCGGGTACATCCTTCTCAACAAGAATTAAAAGAATTAATGGAAGGTGTCGGTTTTGAGCTTGTGGAGTATTTCAACTTATCTGCAGGTATCGTGGCATTGCACCGTGGATACAAGTTCTAGCGAGTCGCTGTAAAGCATGTTCAAAACGCCGATGCAAGTAATAGTAATACGCAAGCAGCTATTTAACAGACTCTACCAGAGATAGATGGATTTTCTCACTATCATCTGGGTGGATAGCTGTAACCTAATTTAATTCTTCCATACCCACCGAATATTTTACAAGATATTGATGTCTATGCAAAATACTCTAGCCATAGAATCAGTGACAATAGTTGTTTTCTTTAAACCAGCTCACGGCATCTTTAAGTGCATCATAGGCCGGACGGTATTGATAGCCAAGTTGTTGCATAGCTTTCTCGCTAGAAAAATACATTTGTTTTTTTGCCATGCGAATACTATCCTGTGTTGCGCGTGGTTCTGTATGGGTCAGAGTAGCAATTCTTTCCATACACCAAGCAATTGGAAGCATCAAATCGGTAGGTATTTTGATTCGTTTTTGGGGCAATCCATTAATTTCATCGATAGCTTGCAATATCTGAAACAGCGTCATATTGTCGCCACCCAAGATATAACGTTCCCCTACTTTGCCATATTGAAGCGCCAATAAATGTCCGAAAGCGATATCATCGACATGCGCAATATTTAATCCAGTATTAACATAAGCAGGCATACGTTCGGTCAATGCGTCAACAACGAGGCGACCGGTAGGTGTCGGGCGAACATCGCCAGGACCGATTGGGGTTGATGGATTAACAATGACTAAAGGTAAAGAAAGCTCTTGCGTTAATTGCTTCACTACTTGTTCGGCTAGAAATTTTGAGCGCTTATAGTTTCCAACAACGGACTCCAGGCTGCTGGGCGTTTCTTCATTAGCAGGCGTCCCATCTGCAGTTAATCCTAAGGTTGCAACACTACTGGTATAAACAATGTGCTCTAAACCGGCATCAGAAGCCGCAGTAATTAAAGATCGAGTACCCTCGACATTAATTGCATGCATCGTATGCGGATCAGGAACCCATAACCGATAATCGGCTGCAACATGAAACAAATTCTGACAATCAGCCAAAGCACGTTCCAATGACATGCGGTTACGTAAATCTCCTTCGCATACTTCGACAGGAAAATTATTAATATTCTTGAGGTTACTATTTTCTCTTACTAATACACGGACTTCATGCCCTGCTGTTAGTAAACAACGCATAACCGCAGAACCTAGAAATCCGGTAGCACCGGTGACCAATGATCTCATTACTATAAAATCTGTAAGAAGTTACTCTGTTACTAAATCATTCTTATTATAAGTGTTAGAAACAATTCTTTGATCATTCACATACCATTATTCCGAATGACCTTGAATATCCGGTAAATTACGTGATGTCAAATTGAACAACCATTGTAATAGCCAATTATAATTAGCAGTTGCATTGGTAACTAGAATCGTCGAGTGAACGCTGCGACGGCTAATTTTAACTTGGCTGCTTTCGGAAAAATCCCGATGCGAATTAATTTTATTTAAGGTTAGAATTGCCATTCCTATTGCCCATAGGCAAAAACGCCGAATGCCTTTTTCCTTTGGGGGAATTAAGTTTGTATACGTAAGAGCATTACGTAAATGCATCTTAGCGATTGCCAATAGTTCAACCAAACCAGCCTGAAATTTTTCATCTGAAATCCCTGGCTGCAAATGATTCAGATCAAAGCCATGTCGCAAAAATATGTCGCGAGGTAACCAACAAGCTCCACGCTTACGATCATCCCAAATATCCTTGAGAATATTCGTCATTTGTAGCCCCTGACCGAAGGACACTGAAAGCTTCATAAGTTCAGATCTATGGTGATTTATTTCATCAGAATAATCGCAGAATAATTCTGTTAACATCTCTCCCACCACTCCGGCAACATAATAGCAGTATTGATTTAATGCCGCTAAATCTGCGAGTCCTTCCAATGATTCAGATTCCTGGTAATCCGCCATTCCCTGCCCCATGATTTTTATACATCTTTCCAAAGCCTTGCGCTGTACTGGATTAAAGCTATGGGTAATGCGAATGACTGCAGGAGTATTTTTTATTAAATCATGTTCCGCTGGTATGGTGTAATCGGAAAGAAGAGGATAGAATTTTTGTGAAAACTCCTCCGCAGGGATGGTACCCTGTACCACTTCGATAAACATCTGCGACAGTTGTTTTGTTTGGGCAAAAGTCAGCGCGTTATCATCTTCTATCGTATCCGTAATACGGCACAACAAATAAGCATTCCCAATAACCTGGCGCAGAGGTTCGGGCAATTGCGGAATTGTGAGCGCAAAAGTCCGCGATACCCCTTGCAGGATATCATCCTGATAGTGGAAGTCATTAGTAGAAGGCAAGCTTGTATTCATGGAATACCAATTATATGATGATGCAATGTTATAGTGGTTGCTACGCTGATTCACACTCACAATGGTTGCTAATAGGCAATGATTTGTTCGCCCGCAATGATTTGTTCAATACTTTCACGTTGACGAATAACGTGCGTTTGGCTGCCTACTACCAATATTTCCGCGGCTCGTGGCCGTGTATTATAATTAGAACTCATACTCATGCCATAAGCACCCGCTGACATTATGGCCAACAAATCACCATTCATGATGCTTAACTTTCTGTCATGCCCCAGAAAATCTCCAGTCTCACAAATAGGGCCAACTATTTCGTAGTTTTTTGCTTCGATTGTACTTTTCTCAACAGGAAGAATCTCATGATACGCATCATAAAGCGATGGCCGAATAAGATCATTCATAGCGGCGTCCACGATGGCAAAATTACGCACAGGTGTTTGTTTAAGATATTCAACGCGTGTCAACAAGATCCCCGAATTCCCTACCAATGCTCGTCCAGGCTCAATTACAAGGCGCTGCTTGATATTGCGCGTGATACTACATAATTTTGAAATATACTCTTTAATGGAAGGCGGTTTTTCATTGCTATATCGAATACCGAGTCCACCTCCCAAGTCTATATGCTCGATGTCAAATTTCTGCTTTTTTAAATCATCAAACAACTGTAACATTTTTTCTGAAGCCTCAACGAATGGCTCGATTAAACTCAACTGCGAACCAATGTGACAATCAATCCCCGTAAAACGAATATACGGATACAAATGTGCGGACCGATAGATTCGCACCGCTTCATCGACAGCGATACCAAATTTGTTTTCTTTGAGACCAGTCGAAATATAGGGATGTGTTTTTGCATCAACATCCGGATTTACTCTTAAGCTTACCGGAGCAACTTTATTCATGCTTTGCGCCACATGATTCAGGGTAATCAGTTCAGCCTCGGATTCCACATTGAAACAAAGGATGTTGAGATTGAGTGCCATACGCATTTCGTTGACACTTTTTCCGACACCTGAAAAAATAGTTTTCTGCGCATCCCCCCCCGCTCGAATGACACGCTGCAATTCTCCTCCGGATACAATATCAAAACCACTACCAAGTCGAGCCAATAAATTAAGGATGGCAAGATTTGAATTTGCCTTAACAGCATAGCAAATCAAATGATCGCGATCTTCAAAAGCGGTATCAAACTGATGATACGCATTAGTCAGCACAGATTGCGAATAAATGTAACAAGGTGTACCGAATTTTTCTGCAATCTTTTTTAAGGATACGTTTTCGACAAATAGCTCACCATTGTGGTATACGAATGCTTCAAAACCACTCATTTCTTTTCCGATTGTTGCGCAGATTTTTGATGCGTATCATCCGCTGGGGGGAGATAAAGCGGACCTTTTAAACCGCAGGCGGCTAAGACATAAACAAAGATAACGGAAGTAAATAATAAACGCACAACAAAGACCTTAAACGATTAATTGGAAATACTAACATAATGAAACAAGAAACAGCGCATTGGCGAATAAATTTAGCAATATCAAGGTAAGCTGTCACTGGGTAATTCAATAATCATCCACGCAATGAGCTTGCTTATCAGTTGATCGCTTGCAGCACTTAATGCAGCCACAGCACCGCTCGCATCCGATGATGGTGCAGCGGTTTGAGCGCTAAAGTAATTTTGCGCAATGACATCCCGTGTATTACGCTTGATCAAACTTGCGCGCAATGTAATCAATGCATGACTTCGTTGAGCGGAATCGAATATTTGAGAAAATTCTTCCAGTTCGATGTGCAAAATATGGTCGGCTTTTGCTGTATTGTTATTTTTGATCACCTGACTACCCATTTCTTTGGCAATTCGATCTCGCATTTTTTGAGACAATAGCACCGCAGGAGATGCAATCCAGCGACTATTAGCATATCGATGAAATTGCGCAGAATTATGATAAGCAAGGCGATAATAGATGGCCGTGTTATCCAGCCAAGGAGGTGCTGAAGCATCGGAAATGAGTATATTTCTTTTGGGTAATTGAGCTTGTTGCAAAGGCTGCTGAAGCAGATTCTGCGATTGCTGTGAACTCAAATCATAAAGAATGACAGAATTCGAGTGCTTGTAAAACAACGAACAGCCGAATAGTAAGCCTGAAAATATGATCGATAATGCAACTATTTTAATCAAGGATTGTTCTCTTTAGGTGGCGTAAAACCTTGCTCTCCGGGTCCTGGCAATGCTGAAGGACGACCAAACAGCAGGCTTTGTGGATGCTCTTCCAGATGATGCAAAAAACGATCAAGATTACGCGTGCTATTAAAAATGCTATTGCTTGCATTTTGCAGCTCTGGTATTGCATAAATTAATTCTTGAGCACTTTGAGACAAACTATCGAAAACGCCTTCTTTCTGATTCGCTTTTATGATCGCAACATTCATTTCTGCCAATAACTCATCCAACCGCTTGATTAGCGTAGCCGATTGTGCGGCAAGATTATGGAATGATTGCATCACCGGCTCCAATCGTCCTGTAATAGTACTGAAATTACTAGTTACATGCTCTACGTTTTTTAATGTATGGGAAATACTTTTGCGATTATCTTCATCAAGCAATTGATGCATTTTGATGGTCAATTGGTTGACATTATTTAATAGATCTTGGCCGGAAACGGCGACTTCTTCAAATAATGAGCGCCGCATAGGAATCATTACAGAACTTGGCAAAGCCGAAACACCGATGCCGTCATCATTGAGTTGAATATAGGCAAGCCCAGTGACACCTTGATAACCTAATTGTGCATAAACCGTGTTTCTAAGAATAACATCCTCATCAATTGCAATATGAATCAGAATTTGCTGCGAATCATCGGGATCAAATTCAATATTTTCAACTTTACCAATATTAACGCCACGATAATGTACCGCAGATTGCACACTGAGTCCGCTCACAGACTCATGGGTAGCAATCAAATACGTATTGAGTTGAACATTACTACGACTGAACCACATTGCAGCCAATCCGATAGCAACACCCAGAATAATGACAAAAACACCAGCGATTAGGGCATGAGCACGGTTTTCCACGATTGCTCCGAATAATGGTAAGAATTTATTTTGTGGTGAATATTTTTAAAAAAATTAACAATGAAAGGATGATCAAGATGACTAATTTCATTCAATGTGCCCACAGCAATAACGCGCTGCTCTGCCAATACGGCAACACGATCAGACAACGCAATCAGTGTATCTACATCATGTGTAACCATAACAATCGTTAAATTCATTTCACTACGTAATGATCGGATTAAGTTAACAAAACTCTCACTAAGTTCGGGATCAAGCCCAGCTGTTGGTTCATCTAAAAAAAGCAATTCTGGATCTAATGCAAGTGCGCGAGCCAGGGCAACACGTTTAATCATACCGCCTGATAAAGCAGCAGGCATTTTATTGGCATGCTCGGGACCAATTGCAACCATGCTCAATTTCATCATAACAAGATCACGTATGGTATTTTCATCGAAAATGTGTAGCTCCCGCAATGGTAGCGCCACATTATCAAACACCGTGAGTGAACTGAACAAAGCACCTTGTTGGAACAATACGCCCATTCGATTGTGAATAGTCTTTTCTCTCGTGTTGACATAAGAATTTCTTATTTCACCAAATATTTTTACACTACCGAGGTAAGCTTTCTCGAGTCCGAGAATTTGCCGTAATAGTGTCGTTTTACCGCTACCCGATCCGCCTACAAGCGTCAATATTTCGCCACGACCAACCGTCAAGTTTACATCTTTATGAATAAAGTGCTTACCAAATCGTGTATGTAACCCCTTTATTTCGATAATAACTTCAGCCGGCTTGATCACTGGATTAGCGGATTCCAATATGCGAAAACATGACAGCAAAAATGGCATCGATGATGATAACAATCGTAATAGCTGTTACTACCGAAGAGGTTGTGC
>WBZQ01000395.1_pt1 | contig 22389 bp, 19 predicted proteins | sample 5204251 | NCBI WGS metagenome assembly WBZQ01 (sample SAMN12412402, study PRJNA552823) | activated sludge metagenome | isolation source: activated sludge from nitrification reactor of wastewater treatment plant... | place: USA: Virginia | collected 2017-09
CCGCGGCGTTGGCGACCTTGATTTTCGTCAAGCTCAACGGCGTCGCCGACTCTGAGGTCGTGCGCGCCCTCTACGAGGCCTCGCGCGCCGGGGTCGAGGTGAGGCTGATCGTTCGCGGGCTCTGCACACTCCAGCCGGGCGTTCCCGGCATCTCCGAGAGGATCCGCGTGATCAGCGTCCTCGGGCGCTTTCTCGAGCACGCCCGCGTCTACGTGTTCGCGAACGGAAGCGCCGAGAACGGCCCGGAAAGCGAGATCTTCATCGGATCTGCGGACCTTCGCCCTCGAAACCTAAGGAGGCGCGTCGAGGTCTTGACGCCGATCGGGGAGCCCGCCCTCAAGTTGCGCCTCGCCCACCTCCTTGAAGAGGAATGGAATGATCCAACGGCCTGGGAGCTCGCCTCACACGGTGCGTACCTCAGAAGGCCGTTCGACGGCCTGGAGCGGCCGCGGAGCGCGCAGGATCGGCTGGCCGCGGAGCTTGCTTAGTGGGATATCCCTAGCTTCGCGTAACGTACCTTGGGGCTCGAAAGGAAGAGGCACATGGAAGTCGTGGTCGCCGAGAAATATGGGTTCTGTGCCGGGGTCCGGGTTGCCGAGAAGCTCGTCCGGCAGGCCGCGGGCCGCGGCCTCTCCGGCGCGATCCTCGGTCAGGTGGTTCACAACGAAAGCGTCGAGGCCGATATGGCCCGGCTGGGTTTTCCAACGGTCCACTCCCTGGAAGACGCCAAGGCGCATGACCAAAGGATCGTGTTCTCGGCGCACGGCGTCGCGCCTTCGGTCCGAAGCGAGGCCAAGGAGCTGGGCCTTGCGATCATCGATACGACTTGCAAGTTCGTGACCGATATTCACAAGGAGATCGCGAGATCCCTCACCGAGGGGCGTTTCGTGGCGATCCTGGGGCAGGCGGACCACCGCGAGGTGATCGGCTACACGAAAGATCTTCACCCTTCGACCTACCGGGTCTTCTACACGCTTGACGAAGTCAAGACCTTTCCCTGGGAGGACCATCCCAGGGTCAAGATCGTGTTCCAGACCACGATCAACTCCGAGCACTTCGCCGAGCACGTCGAGGAGATCGCGCGCCGGACTTCCGCGCAGGTCGCCGACACGATCTGCTACGCGACCAAGGAGAACCAGGACGCGCTTCGGACGATCTGTGAGGATCCCTCCATCGAGGCGATCGTGGTGATCGGCGGTCGCCACAGCAAGAACACGCGGGTCCTCGCGGACATCGCCCAGGAGCACAAGCCGACGTTTCTGGTCGGAACGGTCGCGGACCTTGACTTGGAAAAGCTGCGCCCCTTGAAGAGGGTGGGCGTGACGGCCGGCGCCTCGACACCCGACTACGACGTCCAGGCGCTGGTGGAAAGACTCCAGGCGCTGTGACCCTCTCCGGTCTCGTCGCAAGACAACTCCGGGCAAAGCCCCTGCGGGCCGCGCTGACGGTGCTTGCCTTCGCGGTCTCCGTGGGTCTCCTCGGCTTTCTCCTGGTCCTGGCCGACGCGCTCAAGCAGGATTGGTCGCCCTACATGGGCCAACGGGCGATGGTGGTCGCCAAGACGTCGTTCTTCGACCGGCTGCCGATGGCTTATCTGGCGCGCATTGAGGCCGTCCCGGGCATCCAGCGCGTGTCCCCCTTCGATTTCGTGATCGGGTTCAAGGGCGACAACAGGGCGGAAAACCAGATTCCCATCTCCGCGGCCGATGGCGAGGCTCTCCTCGAGATCTACCGCGAGGCCAAGATCACAAAGGAAGAGGCCAAGGCCTGGCTGGAGGACCCAACGGGATGTGTCGTTGGGCAAGTCCTGGTCAACAAGTTCGGTTGGAAGGTCGGCGACCGTTTGGTTCTGAAGGCGCCGGTCACCAAGGGCGTCGTCGAAGCCACGGTGCGCGGCGTCTTCCGCTACAAGCCGGAGAACTCGGTGTATCTCCATCGCCGTTACTTCGAGGAGTTGACCGGAAACCAGGGCAAGGCCGCGATGTTCTGGATCCTCGCCAAATCGCGGGACGATGTCGCGAAGGTCACCGCCGCCATCGAGAAGGACCTGGAGAACTCCCCGGTGCCGATCCGCGCGATGAGCGAAAAGCAGTGGCAGCTGCAGTTCATGCAGATGCTGGGGAACGTGAAGCTGCTGATCTCGTCGATCGGCCTGGCAACCGCGTTCACGCTGCTCTTCATCACCGCCAACACGATCGCCATGAACGCCCGCGAGCGCCGCGGCGAGACCGCTCTCCTAAGGGTCCTGGGCTTTCAGAGGGGGACCGTCGCGGGCATGCTCCTCTTGGAGTCCCTGGCGATCGGCGTCCTCGGCGCCATTCTCGGCACCTTGTTGATCGTGGTCTTCGGGAAGGTGGTCGGAACGCTCCTCGACCAGACCCAGCTCGCGGGCATCTCCGGGCTCCTCGTCGTCACGCCCCAGGCGATCGGAACCGCCGTCGCGACGTCGGGGTTCCTCGCGGTCGCGGCCGCGATCGTGCCCGCGCTGGGCCTCACGAGGCGTTCGATCGTGTCCCTGCTGCGCGAACCGCGCTAGGCGAGGATCGCGTCATTTTCGCCGCCGGCTGTCCCAGACGGTCCGCGCGGCGACCGAGAGAAGCACGATGGCGCCCCCCGCCATCGCCCATCCAGAGGGCCGCTCGGAAAGCCCCAGGAACGCCCAAACCGGGTTGAAGAGAGGCTCCAACATGCCCAAGAGCGAGGCCTCCGCCGCGGGGACGACCGAGAGGCCCCGCACGAAGAGCACGTAGCTCACGCCCATCTGCACGATCCCGAGAAACAGCATCACGAAGATCGCGCGCCCCGAGAGTGCCAGAGAGCCCGTGAACGGAAACGCCAACGCCGAGGCCAGGAGATTCCCGAGGAGAACCGAGGCGATGGGATCCCGCCCCTGATCGCGCCGAAGACAGAGCACGGTCGCCCCGAAAAACACGCCCGAGACGGCGCCCATCAGGTTGCCAAGGAGCGCTCCGCCCTCGAGCCTCCCGACGAAAAAGAGCGACATCCCGGCCAGGGCCGCGAGGACCGCAATCACATCCGGCTTGCGAAGGCGCTCCTTGAGGACGAGGGGACTCAGGAGAAGAACGTAAAGAGGCCCGGTGTATTGAAGGAAGATCGCGTTGGCCGCGGTCGTCAGCTTGGTCGCCGAGACAAAGGTCAGGATCATTCCGGCGTAGACAATCACGGTCGGCCAGGAGGCCTTTCGCAGCCTCGCGGCGGAAGGCCGGAAGACGGCCGCGAGAAAGACCACGGCGACGAGCGAGCGCCAGAACACCACACCCATCGCGTCGAGAGGCAGGAGCTTGATCGCAAGCCCTCCCGACGACCACAAGAGGGCCGCCGCGGCGATGCGAAGCTGGCCGCCCCGATGGGACAGCGCCGGGGTGTCGGTCAATACCGATCCGTCTCGATGGAATCGGCCGCCTTGCGAAGCAGCAACCTCGCCATCGCGTTGAGGTTTGCAAAGCGTGGGTCTTTGGTGGAGCCCTTTGCGTAGCGGAAGTAGATTTGTTGGGCGATGCCCGCGATCTTGAGAAGCGCGAACACATAGTAAAAGAGCATGCCCGAGACATCGCGATGGGCAAGCTCGCCGTAGCGCTCCGCGACTTCCCGGCGCGTGGGGTTTCCGGGAAGCGCGGTCGGCAGGGTCGCGACCGCCTGAAAATCGGGTCCGTCCAAGGCCTCGACCCAATAGCCAAGCGTGGTTCCCAAGTCCATCAGAGGATCCCCGAGGGTCGACATCTCCCAATCGAGAACGGCCACGATGCGGGCAGGATCGGCGGGGTCCAAGACGAGGTTGTCGTGCTTGTAGTCGTTGTGGAGAAGGCACGCCCGGGTGTTCTCTTTTGGAAGGTTCCCGGCGAGCCAGCGCGCGACTGGCTCGAAGTCGGGAACCTCTTCCGTTTGGGCATCCCGGTAGCGCGCGGTCCACCCGGAGACCTGGCGGGAGACATAGCCTTCCGGTTTGCCAAAGTCTCCCAAGCCCGCCGACCACGGATCGATGGCGTGGAGATCCGCGAGGTTCTGGATCAGCGCGTCCGCGACCCCGCGCGCGACCGCCGGTGTGAAGTCCAGTGTCTTGGGAGTCGCCCCACGCAAGACGATGCCGCGCCGCCTTTCCATCACGTAGAACGGGGCTCCCAGAACGGAATCGTCCTCGCAGAAGGCGAGGGGCTTCGGCGCGAGCGGATAGACCGCCGAGAGACGGGACAACACCCGCACCTCTCGCCCCATATCGTGGCCCGTGGCAACCCGCTTTCCGTGAGGCGGCCGGCGCAGCACATACTCGACCTCGCCGATCCTCACGAGATAGGTCAGGTTTGAAAAGCCGCCCGGAAACTGCTCGACCGAGATGGGTCCCGCATCCGCCGGGAACTCCTTGCGAAGAAAGCCCGTGAGGGCCGGGAGCGGAAGCTCTTCCCCAGACCGGACCGGCCGTGCCGCGTCGAGGGAACCCCGGGCCGATTCCATCAGGAGCTCGATCTCCCGGCAGCCTCCCGAAGCAGCATCCGCGCGACCGCGTCCTTGTGAACCTCGTCCGGGCCGTCGTAGATGCGCGCGGCACGCTCCTGTCGGTAGAAGAACGCCAGGATCGTGTCGTCCGTGAGCCCCTGCGCCCCGTGAATCTGCACGGCGCGATCGACGATGTCGTGCATGACCCGCGCGACCAGGAACTTGATCTGCGAGATCTCCCGCCGGGCCGCCTTGGACCCCATGAGGTCCATTTGCCAGGCGGCCTGAAGGACCAGGAGCCTCGCCGCGTCCAGCGACGCGCGGCTCTCGGCGATCCAGCTCTGGACCGTCTGCCGCCTCGCGAGAGCCTCGCCGGCCGCGATCTCGCGACTCACGGCCCTTTTCAGCATCAGGTCAAGCGCGCGCTCTCCGATGCCGATCCAGCGCATCGCGTGGTGGATGCGGCCCGGCCCCAGGCGCGCCTGAGCGATCGCGAAGCCTTCCCCTTCGCGGCCCAGGAGGTTCGCTTCGGGAACGCGCACGTTCTCAAAGCGAAGCTCGGCGTGGCTGGCCCAACCGTCCCCCGTGTGTCCCATGACCGGGATGTTGCGCACGAGCCGAACGCCCGGGCTCTTCAGAGGCACGATCAGCTGGCTGGCCCTTCGATGGGCGTCCGCCTCGGGGTCCGTCACCGCGGTCACGATCGCAAACAGCGCTCCGTCCGCGGCGGTCGCGAACCACTTGTGTCCGTTGAGGACGTAAGAACCGCCCTCCCTCACCGCGCGGGTGCCGAGTCGCGTGGGATTCGAGCCCGCGTAATCGGGCTCGGTCAGCGCAAAGCAGCTCCGTTCGCGGCCCGCAAGGAGGGGCTCAAGAAACTCGTGCTTCTGCGAATCGGTCCCAAACTCCAGGAGGACTTCCATGTTGCCGGCGTCCGGAGCCTGGCAGCCGAAGGCGTAGTGCCCAAGTGGGCTCCGGCCCAAAATCTCGCCAACCAACGCGAACTCCACGAGCCCGAGCCCCATCCCGTGCGGCTTGGGAATCTGTGGCAGGAAGAGCCCAAGCGACCGGATGGCAACCCTCTTTGCTTCCAGAATCGGGGCGAGCGCCGAAAACGGCTCGGCCAAGAACCTGGGCTCCAGAGGGACCAGCTCCTCCTCGACAAAGGCCCGAATGGTCTCGAGCGTTGGCCGGAGCGTCTTGGGAATCCCAAAGTCCATGGACGTCAGCCCGCGAGGGGCGCGATCCGGAACGGAAGCGCCAGCCCCAGCACGCGTTCGGGTTCGCAGGCCCCATCGCCGCAGGCCCGATAGCGGACCTGAAGCGAGAGCAGCCGCTCGCCCGGCGCCGCGTCCACACCCACGACGACGGGCACGACCACGAGGAGGTCGCCGCGATAGCCAACCTGCACGACCCCATCCTCGCTTTGAATCAAGACCGGCTTGGGCATTTCGGCGCCCCCAACACTGAGGTCGCGTCCGCCCCAAGCCTCAACGACAAGGCCGTCCTCCCCCGCGAGGTGAAAGCCCTCGGCGACCGCCACCTTCACGGCGACCCGAAGCTCCCTTCCCGGGCTCACACTCGGATCGCCCTCCGGAAAGCCCTCGAACCCCGCTCCGATCGAGACGGACGGCGTCACGTTCGTCAAAGCCGTCACAACGCTTGGCGTCTCCCTCTCGGAGGTCTCGCTCGCCACTGGCCGCGCAACCGGCGCCGGGCCTTCCGTAACCACGTGCCTTTCAAGCTCCAAGAGCTCCGCGGCGGCCAGATACCAAGTCTCGGTTCCGTGAGGCGCCCGCGCCATCAGCCCCGAGACCTCTTCGAGGATCGCGCGCGCCTCCCGGGCAAGGTCCTTGTCGGAGGTCCGCCGGGAGAGGTGCACAAGCGCGCGCGTGGCCGACCCGGAGGCCGACGGAGTGGCCTTGTCGAAGAGGTCTTTGCCAACCGCCACGAGGGCCTCGTGTCCTTCCCCCGTGAACGTGAACCCGGGAACGTCCTCGGAGCGAAAGCGCGCCCTCAGACCAAAAACGACGTCCCGCGCGTGCCGGGTCCACTCGCTATCGGCTTCCGCATCCGCCTCGGCCAGGTCGAGAAGCGCGTTGGCAAGATAGGCCTCGTCCTCCAGAAACGCCGGGATCTTCCCCGCCCCTTCCTTCCAACTTCTTAGAAGCCGGCCGTTCGCGTCGCGTTGGGTCTCCAGGAGAAAGCGCGCGGTCGCGCGGGCCGCGGCGAGATACCTGGGTTCGCCCAAAGCCCTGCCGGCGATTGCCAAACCCGACACGGCAAGCGCGTTCCAGCCGGCCAGGCGCTTGTCGTCGAGGCCCGGCGGAACCCGCAGGCGGCGCCTCTCGCGAAGCAAGAGACGCAGGGGGGCGAGCCTGCGCTCCTCCTCGCCGGTGGGCTCCTCCTGAAGGTGCAGGATGTTGAGCCCCGTCGTCCGCCCGGAGGACTCGTCCTCGTAGTTTCCAGCCGGACGCGCCTGATACAGCTTGCCAAAAAAACCGGCTTCCTTCCCAAGCGCGAGGGTCAACTCCTCGAACGACCAAACAAAGAACTTGCCTTCCTCTCCCTCGGAATCCGCATCCGTCGCGGCGTAAAACGCGCCCTCGGGCCCCCGCATCTCAGAAAGCAGGTAATCGCCGATGCCGATCGCGACCCTCCGATAGAGCTCGCGCCCGGTCAGCGCGAAGGCCCGCGCGTAAAGACCCAGGAGCTGCGCGTTGTCGGTCAGCATCTTCTCGAAGTGCGGAACCAGCCAATACGCATCGGTTGAGTAGCGGTGAAAGCCGCCCCCGACATGGTCGTGGATTCCGCCGAGCGCCATCGCGTCGAGGGTCAGGAGCGACATCGAACGCGCGGTCTCGTCGCCCTCGGCGCCCCTCTTCAGGAGCCACTCGAGCGCGATATGCGGGGGGAACTTGGGCGCTCCGCCAAAGCCGCCGTGGCGGGCGTCGAAGGAGCGCTTCAGCGTGGACGTCAGGGCTCCGAGGCTCTCCGCAGCGAGCGGCCGGTGGCCTAGCCGGCGGGTGACGCGGTTTCCGTCCTGAACCTCCTCGACGATGCGTTGCGCGGTCTCTTCCAGCTCGGCGCGCCTCGTCCGGTACGCCTCGGCAAGCCTCAGGAGCAGCGTGCGGAAGCCCACGCGCCCGCCGCGATCGTCGGGTGGGAAGTACGTTCCCCCGAAGAACGGACGGCTGTCCGGCAGCAGGAACGCTGAAAGCGGCCAGCCCCCGCGTCCCACGGTCAGCTGCACCGCCGCCATGTAGACGTCGTCGACGTCGGGACGCTCCTCGCGGTCGACCTTGATGGACACGAAGTTCTCGTTGAGGATCGCGGCGATCGCATCGTCCTCGAAAGACTCGCGTTCCATCACATGGCACCAATGGCAGGCGGAGTACCCAATCGAGAGAAAGACGGGCCGGTCTTCGCGGCGAGCGCGCTCGAACGCCTCGGGGCCCCACGGATACCAATCCACCGGGTTGTGGGCGTGTTGGCGAAGGTACGGGGACGTCTCATCGGCGAGGCGGTTCGTGCCGCGAACGGCGTCGGTCCTTTGCGTCTTCATGTCCGGAGCCTTATTTCGGGGGTTCTAAACGGGGGTCAGGACGGCCGAGAAGAAGTTCCCCCCGGCGCCAAACGAGTCGATCAGGACGCCTTTCGCACCCTCGCTCACGGCGAGCGCGCCGAGCGACAGCTGGGCGGCGCCGCTGCATGGGTTCTCGCCGATCTGCTCCTTGATGGCCAGGTTCCGGGGCATTCGCTCTCCAAACACTCTGGACAGGCCCTCCCGCTCCGCCAGGTCCATCCAGGAGGTTCCGTTTGCGGCGAGGTGAACGAGGTCGATCCCGTCGGGTTGGAGATGGGCCTCCTCGAGCGCGGACCGCATGGCGTCCTCGAGCTCCTCGACTTCGGCCCTCCTCCTGTGCGGAGAGATCCTCGCGGTCCGCATCGCGAGACCGGCCACGCGCGCATGGAGCCGGGCGCCGCGGGCGCGGGCGGCCTCCTCGCGCTCGATCAAGACGACCGACGCGCCTTCCCCCAGCGCGAAGCCGGGCCGCGTCGAGGTTCGGGTCGCGAGAACCCGCTCGAACCCCTGGTGGTAAAGCGCGTTCCACTCGTCCGCCGCGCCCACGAGCAACGCGTCGGCCTTCCCGTCGGCCAGGAGCATCCGGCCGTAGAACAGCGCGTTCAAGGCCGCGGGGTCCTTTTGGATGATCGTGACGTTCGGACCCCTGATCTGAAGCTCGATCGCCACGAGCGAGGCCGGTGCGTTGGCAACCGTGTATGGAAACAGCATCGGCGACGCGGCCTCGGGCGATTCCACGGCCATCTGGCGTTCGAACTCCGTCAAGGGTCCGGCCCCGGCCGAGCCAGTCCCCAGGAGAATGCCGGTGCGTTCCTCGCGAGAGGCCATGTCGTAGCCCGCGTCGGCCAGACACTGGCGGGCCGCGACGATCGCGTATTGACTTCCAAGATCGAGCCTGCGCGCCTTGGACCTTGGAAACTCCGGCTCGGTCTTGAAGGGTCCCATGCGGGCGGCGGGGGAACCGCCGCGTCTCTCCGGAATCTCCGCGATCGCAGAGCGACCCTCCGCGAGCGCCGCCTGGGTCGCGCGAATATCGCGCCCAAGCGGGGTCACCGCCGCGACGCCTGTGATAACCGGAGCTTTCACCGGGGCATGGTACAAGAGCGGGCCGGATGGGCACGCTCCACACCTTGAACACACGGCCGAGGAGGCCGTTTCTAACCGCGGAGTGGCGCCGTCTCGGCCTTGTGACCTTCGCGGTTCCGGGTGAGCTCGTCGCCCGCCACCTTCCTCCGGGCCTTGAACCGGACCGCTGGGAGGGCAACGCCCTCGCAAGCCTTGTGGCCTTCGAGTTCCAGAACGTTTGCGTGCTCGGAGTTCCAGCACTGGGTTTTCGCAGCTTCCCGGAGTGGAACCTAAGGCTGTACGCGAGGGAGGAGGGCGCCGAAAAGAGGCGCGGCGTCGTCTTCGTCCGCGAGTTCGTCCCTTCAACCGTGGTCGCCGGGGTGGCGCGTCTTCTCTACAACGAGCCCTACACCGCCGTTCGTTACAGGGCCACCGCCAAGGACGAAGAAGGCACAATCGCCGTCGAGCACGTGATCGCGTGGCCCGGGCCTCGTCGCTTTCGTTTCGCCTTCGTGGCCGGCGGCGAGCCCACGGTCCAAGAGGAAGGCTCGCTTGCGCATTTCCTCAAGGAGCAACAATGGGGCTTTGGCAAGACAAGAAAGGGCAATCGAACCACGTACCGTGTCGAGCACCCGACCTGGCGAACCTATGAAGACGCGCGTTTCGATCTCGACCTGGACGCGGGAACCCTCTACGGCGACGCCTGGGCGTTCCTGAACCACGCCACACCGATCTCCAAGTTCGCGATCGAGGGGTCCGCGATCAGGGTCTTCCCGAGTGCGATCGAGCCCCCGGAGAGCCGCGGGGAAAAGAGTCGGCCGAATCCAGACGAACCGGACGTCGCCGCCGCAGCAGCAGGAGAGTCGCCGCGGTCAGGCCCCTGAGAAAAAGCATCCCCGGGCCATAGCGTTCCGCATAAAGACCCAGAACGTAGGTCCAGCCGAGGGGATAGCCGCGCCGCGCCCGGCGTGCGAGCTTGCCCAGCCGTTCGAAGCCCGTGTGCGTCAGCTCCACGCGGGTGCGGTTTCCGTCAGATGTGAAGTGGACCTCCACGTCCTGGGCTTCGCTGGGATCGCGCCCGGGGTGCCAGGTGAAGGCGAGCCGCTTGGGCGGATCCCAGCAGGTAATGGTTCCCCAGACCGCTTCGCGACCGCCGGTCAAGCGCTCGACGATGCGTCCCCCGACACGCTCCTCCATCGCGACCGTCTCGGTGTCTTTCGCACCGACCGAGTGCGAAGCAAGCGGCCACCAGGACGCGAGCCCAGCTGTGAACCGGTGAAACGCGCTCTCTGGGGAAGCCTCGATCGTGACGGACTTTCGGATCGGCGGGAAACGGGGGGCAGCGGGCTCTTTCATGGCTCACTCCTTGAACGTCATCGCGAACGAGCGCAGGGCATCGGTCCACATTCCGTCGAGGTAACGCCTGAGGACCGTCAGGCCGGACGGATCGAGGCCGTAAAGACGGCGACGTCCCTCGGCCCGACCCCTCACGAGACGGGCGCGGCGAAGCACGGCGAGGTGCTGAGAGACAGCCGGCTGCGTGACGCGGAGCGCGCGCGCGAGCTCACCCACGGCGTGGGGCCGCCTCCGCAGGCGCTCGATGAGCCTCCGGCGGGTCGGATCCGCGAGCGCCGCGATCGCATCGAGATAAGCCATTGCTTATATAAGTAACGGCGAATGCATCGAATGTCAAGCGAAGGCGCCGGGAGGCGCGTCCCCGCGCATCCCGTTAGCATGCCCACGGATGTCCAAGCCGCCCGCGCCGCCTTCGAGCTTCGTTGCGCTCGGGCTCGACCCGCGGCTGGTCTCCGCCTTGACCGCGCTTGGCTACGAGGAACCCACGCCGATTCAGACGCAGGCGATCCCGCCGCTCCTTTTGGCGCGCGATCTTCTAGCGCAGGCCGCGACCGGCACCGGCAAGACCGCCGCGTTCGCGCTTCCGATGCTGCATCGCCTGGCTCAACGGTCTTCTGAGCAGCGCGCCGCGGCGGCTCCGGCCGCTCGCCATCCGGGTGTCTTCGGGCTGGTCCTGGTGCCGACGCGCGAGCTTGCGATGCAGGTCGCCGAGGCCGTTCACCGGTACGGTCGGGAGCTTGGCGTTCACGTCCTTGCGGTCTACGGCGGTTCGTCGATGGGCTTGCAGCTCCGCGCCCTCGAACGCGGGGTGGATGTCGTGGTCGCGACGCCGGGCCGCGCGCTCGACCACATTCGAAGAAGGAGCCTGTCGCTCTCCGGGCTGGGTCTCGTGGTTCTCGACGAGGCCGACGAGATGCTGGACATGGGCTTTCACGAGGACCTGGAGACGATCCTCGACGCGATGCCAGAAGGCTGTCCCTTCGCGCTCTTCTCCGCGACGCTTCCCTCGCGGATCACAGGCCTTGCCGCGAGGCATCTGAAGGACCCCGTTTCGATCCGGATCGACGGCGCCGGGGAGGCTTCTTCGCCCCTGGCCTCCACGAGTCGCGTCCGCCAGACGGCCTACGTGGTCTCCCGCCCCTACAAGCTCGCCGCGCTGTCGCGCATTCTCGACATCGAGGCTCCGCCCTCGGCCATCGTGTTCTGTCGCACCCGCACGGAGGTCGACGAGCTGACCGAGACCCTGAACGCGCGCGGCCAGAGGGCCGAGGCTCTCCACGGCGGGTTCTCGCAGGAGCAGCGCGAGAAGGTTCTGAAGAGGTTTCGCGCGGGCCTAACCGAGCTTCTCGTCGCCACGGATGTGGCCGCTCGCGGGCTCGACATCGAGAAGATCTCGCACGTCGTGAACTTCGATGTTCCCAGCGAGCCCCAGGCCTACGTGCACCGCATCGGTCGCACCGGGCGCGCCGGCCGAGCGGGAACCGCGATCACGCTCTTTGAGCCGCGCGAGCAGTGGCTGCTTGCGAACATCGAGCGGCTGACCAAACAGCGGATCGAGAGGAGCTCGGTTCCGACCGTCGCCGATCTGCGCGCCCGCCGCTTGGAGCTCACCCGCGCGTCGCTTCGCGAGGCCCTTCTCGCGGGCGAGCTCGATCGCTTCCGCGTGGCCGTCGAATCCCTTTCCGAGGAGTTCGACCTCCTCGACATCGCCGCCGCGGGCGTCAAGCTGGCCCATCTGGCCAGCGGCGCCAAGGATGACGAGCCCGAGATTCCCCAGGTCCGGGTGCCGCCTCCGCCTCGCCCAGGCCGCGTGACGTCCGAGGGCGCAGGCCGAGCTCCCGTTCGCGGCGCGACCCCATCGATCCAACCGGCCGGAAGGCGAGTGGCGCGCGGACCGCGCTCCGCCGATGCGGTCACAGTCTTCATCGGCGCCGGACGCCAGGCCGGAGTGCGCCCGGCGGACCTCGTCGGCGCGATCGTCAACGAAACCGGACTCCCCGCGCGGGCCGTCGGTGCCATCGAGATCGCGGACCGTTTCTCGTTGGTGGAGGTCCCGGCCGAGGCGGCGGACCGGGTGATCGCGTCGATGAAGAAGGCGCAGCTTCGCGGTCGCAAGGTGGTCGTGAGGCGCGAGCGGACCGGCGCGTCTCAGCCCGAATGAGGGTTCGCGATCCGGCACAGCCCGTGCTTGCGTGGTCGCTCGTTTCGGACGGCGCCACTTGAGGCCGAGACCGCAACTCATACGAGGTCAGCCATGAAACTTCGTCACGACGCAATCGCAATCGTTTTCAGAGGCTTCTTAGCCATTTGCCTGGTTTCCGCGATCGCGTCGGCGCAGAAGGAGCCTAATCTCGCCGAGGCCGCGCAGGAGGCGAACCGCAAGGTCGAGTCTCTGCAGGTGAAGGAGGCGCGCAAGGCGATCGAGCCCGTCGCGTCGAAGGCCGATTCGAGCCCGGCCGTCGCGGTAGCGCTCGGGCGCGTCCTCGACCTGGAACAGAAGCACGGCGAGGCCGCGGCAACCCTCCGAAAGGCCGCGGAGAAGACGCCGGGAGATCCCGCGGCCCAGGTCTACCTTGGAGAGACGCTTCTCAAGGCCAAGCAGACGGCCGACGCCAACGCCGCGTTCGGCAAGGCCGTCGAGATCGCGAGGGGCGCCCTCGCCAAGGGTCCCAAAGACGCACGCCTGCTCTACTTCCTGGGTGTGGCCGAACAGCGGCTCAAGAAGTACGACGAGGCTCTGGTCACGCTTGGCAAGGCGCAGGAGCTCGACCCCGCCAACATGTTGATCGCGTTTCAGGTGGGGCTCACCCGGACGTTCCAGGACAAATGGGCGGACGCGGTTGCTCAGTTCAGCAGGGCGCTCGAAAAGGAGCCGTCCCTGGCGTACGCCTACTACTACCGCGGCCTCGCCCAGGACAAGCTTGGGAAGAAGGACCAACTCGTGGCCGACATGGACCGGTTTGTGAGGTTGGCGCCCGAGGCCCCCGAGGCCGAGCGCGCGCGTTCGATCCTGCGAGCGGCCAAGCGTTGAAGACCGCCAGCTGAATCTTTCGGCGAGCGCGCCCGTAATCCACGAAATGCTCCGTTCGTTTCACAGATCCAAAGGCGCAGCCCTCGCCTTTCTCCTCGCCCTTGGTCTCGCGGCCTCAACCGCGTCCGCCACGCCCCCGATCGAGGTTCTCGGCTCGGCCGACCTCCAGATCGCGCTCCGAAAGCTGTCGGTCCTCGGGAACGTCCTCTACGTGGCGGCGCACCCGGACGACGAGAACACCGCCCTCCTCGCATACCTCGCGCGGGAGCGCCTGGTCCGCACGGCGTATCTCTCGATCACCCGCGGGGACGGTGGACAGAACCTCATCGGGACCGAGAAGGGCGAGCTGATCGGTCTCTTGCGCACCCAGGAACTCCTGGCCGCCCGTCGCATCGACCGCGCGGAGCAGTTCTTCACGCGGGCTGTCGACTTCGGGTTCTCGAAGGGCCCCGAGGAGACGCTTCGGATCTGGGGAAAGGACGACGTCCTGGGCGATGTCGTGAGGGTGTATCGGATCTTTCGCCCCGATGTCGTGATCACGCGGTTTCCGACCACGGGTGAGGGCGGGCATGGCCACCACACGGCCTCGGCGCTCCTCGCGGTCGAGGCGTTTTCCGCGGCCGCCGATCCCACCCGCTATCCCGAACAGATCCAGGAAGGGCTAAGGCCTTGGGCGCCGAGACGGCTCTTCTGGAACAGCTGGCGCCCGCAGGCACCGTCGAACGCTCCGACGGCTCCAACCACAAAGGACGCGGATGTCAGCAAGCTCCTCAGCGTCGACCTCGGGACTTACAACGCGCTTCTTGGCAAGAGCTACACGGAAATCGCGGGCGAGAGCCGCAGCATGCACAAGAGCCAGGGCTTTGGAGCCGCGGAGCGACGCGGAAGCACTAAGAACTACTTCGAGCTTCTGAAGGGCCAGGCCGCCGCTTCCGACTTGCTGGAAGGCATCGAGACGAGCTGGAGACGTGTTCCCAAGAGCGCGGCCGCAGCCGCGACGCTGGCGAAGGCCGGACGGGAGTTCCAGCCCGACGCGCCCTCGGCTTCGCTGCCGGTTCTTCTGCAGGCGCTCTCGGAGCTTCACGAGCTGGCAGCGGGCGCGGACCGGGAGGCCACCGCTTTCGTCGCCAGAAAGACCGCCGATCTCAAAGAGGTGATCAGATCAGCCTCCGGCCTCTGGGTCGAGGCCATCGCTGAGGACTACGAGACCTATCCGGGCGGCGAGATCAAAGTCGTGGCGTCCGCGCTGAACCGCTCCGGCTTTCCGTGGACGCTTGAGAGGGTCGCGTGGTCCGCACCCAGCACCGCGGGCAAGCCAAGCTCGACGGGGCTTGCGACCTCGACATCGGCCTCGCTTGTGAACAACCAGCCCTTCAAGACCGATCTCAGGATCCCGGTCCCGGAGGACGCACCCTACTCTCAACCCTATTGGCTCAACGAGACCCCGGCCCTCGGGCGATTCCGTGTCGCGGAGCCGGCTCTCGTGGGGTTGCCAGAGGCGCCGGCTCCGTTGCGCGTCACGTTCACCCTGCGCGCGGGCTCGCAGGTCTTGAGCTACGAGGTCCCGGTCGTCTTCCGATGGACCGACCCGGTCAAGGGTGAGCAATATCGCCCGATCGAGATCGCGCCTGCCGTCACGCTCACGCTCTCAGACCGCGCATTGGTCTTTCCCAACCTTGCGTCCAAGACCGTACAGGTCCGGGTGAAGGCGTCCGCGCCCGGAGTCTCAGGGAACGTGCGGCTCGTGCTTCCACCGGGTTGGATCTCGGCGCCTCCGGGTTCCCCCTTTTCACTTGCCAAGAAAGGCGAGGAAGCGACCTTCCGGTTCCAGGTTACCCCACCCGCGGAGGCTGCGGACGGCCTGGTCCTCGGCGCCGAGGCCGTCGCCTTCGGGAAGACCTTCGAGAGGAGCCTTGTCCGGGTCGACTACCCACACGTTCCGATCCAGACCGTGTTCCCAAAGGCGGAGGCCAGGCTGGTGCGCAACGACATCGCGCGGCTCGGCACACGCGTCGGCTACGTGATGGGCGCGGGCGACGAGATCCCTGCCGCGCTCTCCCAGCTTGGCTATGAGGTCACGCTTCTTTCGGATGAGGATCTCGACAACGCGGACCTCTCGCGCTTCGACGCGATCGTGGCCGGGATCCGCGCCTACAACACCCGAACCCGCCTCAGAGGCGCCCAACCCCGGCTGATGAAGTACGTCGAGAACGGCGGAACCTACGTCGTTCAATACAACACCAGCCACGAGCTTGTGACCGAGGACTTGGGACCCTATCCGTTGAAGCTGTCTCGCGATCGGGTCACGGTCGAAGAGGCAAGCGTCCAGTTTCTGAAACCAGATCATCGGCTTCTCACAACGCCCAACCGGATCAGTGCGGCCGACTTCGCGGGTTGGGTTCAGGAGCGAGGGCTCTACTTTCCAGGAACCTGGGGCGACGCCTACGAGACCGTTCTCTCAACGGGCGATCCCGGGGAAGGCGAAAAGCCCGGCGGACTCCTCTACGCGCGGCATGGCAAGGGCGTCTTCATCTACACCGGCTACGCATTCTTCCGGCAGCTTCCGGCCGGCATCCCCGGCGCTTACCGCCTGTTTGCCAATCTCGTCTCGGCCAGGGCCGGACATGACTGATTCCCGCAAAACCGGGAGCCCCGAGAGCGCCCCGGAAGACGCCGATGGGACCGAACCGCCTCCGTTGGGAGGTTCGTGGCAGGCTCTCTACGCCGCGGTCCTCCTGAACCTCCTGATTCTGGTCGCGAGCTTCGCGCTCCTGACGCGCCTCTTCTGATGCGGCTTCTGGACTGGACGATCCTGATCGGATCGCTCGTCTTCATCGTGGTGTACGGCGTCGCGAGAAGCCGCCACCAACGCGACATGAAGAGCTTTCTTCTCGCGAGCCGCGACACGCCATGGCCCAAGATCGCGCTTTCGATCATCGCGACCCAGGCCAGCGCGATCACGTTCCTCTCCGCGCCGGGCCAGGCCTATGTCGACGGGATGCGGTTTGTGCAGTTCTACTTCGGGCTGCCCATCGCGATGGTGATCCTCTCCATGACCGCGGTGCCGATCTTCCACAAGCTGAAGGTCTTCACCGCCTACGAGTACCTCGAGGGGCGTTTCGACCTCAAGACCCGAGGCCTCGCGGCCGGGCTGTTTCTCGCGCAGCGCGGTCTCGCGACCGGCCTCACGATCTACGCACCGGCCCTGATTCTCTCGGTTCTTCTCGGCTGGAGCATCACGGTCACGACCCTGATCATAGGCACCCTGGTCGTGATCTACACGACCTCGGGTGGGGCGCGCGCCGTCAACGAAACCCAAATGCAGCAGCTTCTGATCATCTTCACGGGGATGGCCTCGGCGTTCGTGGTGGTGCTGACGCTGCTGCCCCGCAGCGTGGGATTCCTGGACGCTGTCCACGTGGCCGGGGCGCTGGGGCGGCTCAACATCGTGGACCTCCGCTTCGACTTGAACAGCCGTTACAACCTCTGGTCCGGGCTGATCGGCGGCCTGTTCCTGTCGCTCTCGTACTTTGGAACCGACCAATCGCAGGTCCAGCGCTATCTGACGGGGCGGTCCGTTACGCAGAGCCGGCTCGCCCTTCTCTTCAACGGGCTCTTCAAGATCCCGATGCAGTTTGGGATCCTGTTCCTGGGCGCGATGGTCTTCGTGGTGTACCAGTTCACGCCCCCACCGGTGTTCTTCAACCCGGTCGAGCTTGCAAGGCTCGCCGAGAGCCCCCGGGCCTCGGAGCTTCAGGAACTGAACGCGCGGCACACCGCCGCATTCGAGGCCAGGAAGCGCGCCGCGGAGGGGCTCGTTGAGGCTCGCCATTCGGGCGATGCCGCGGCGGCGACGGCCGCGGGCCTTGCCCTCAAGGAAGCCCATACGCGCGTCCTCGACGTCCGTCGAAAGGCGACGGACCTCATGAAGGCCAACGAGCCAAGAGCCAACACCAGCGACACGAACTACGTGTTCTTGAGCTTCGTGCTGAAGTATTTGCCGACCGGCCTCGTGGGCTTGATTCTGGCCGCCATTTTCGCCGCGTCGATGTCCTCGACGGCCGCTGAGCTCAACGCGCTCTCCACGACCTCGTGCGTCGACATTTACCTGCGGTTGATCAAGAGGGACGGCCGCGACGCGCACTATGTGCAGGCGTCGCGATTCCTGACCGTTTTCTGGGGCGCCCTGGCCGTAGCCTTCGCCCAGTACGCGAGCCGCCTCGGTTCGCTGATCGAGGCCGTCAATATCCTGGGCTCGCTGTTTTACGGCACGATCCTGGGGATCTTCCTGGTCGCGTTCTACTTCGAGAGCGTGGACGGCACCAGCGTGTTTTGGGCCGCCGTGGCGGGGGAAGCCACCGTCATCGCGCTCTTTGTCTTTAAGGCTCCGGTCGAGTTCCTTTGGTACAACGCCGTGGGATGTCTAGTCGTCGTGAGCCTGGCCGTCGCCTTCGCGGGCCTCCGAAGCGCCTTTTCGGCCCGGCGCGAGACGAGCCTCACCTAGGCTTGTCCTAGCGCTCCGCGACCGTCTCCAGAAGGTCGGACCTGAACATCGCCTCGGGCGAGATCACCCATTCGTCGAGCGGAAGCCGCGATCCGTAGCGCTCGGCAAGCTTGGTCTTGACAACCGGGGCCGTCAGGTCGAACTCCCGAAGCCGCTGCCGGGTACCGATGGAAAGCCCCAGAGCCCGCTCGTAGATCTTCCACACGAGCTCCGAACAGTAGAGGCGCTCGTCCGACCAGGCGAAGACAAGGTCGTAAGGACGCCCCAGGAAGCCCTCGCCGATCCTTCGCATTCGAGACAGCGCCTGTGGGGTCAGGAGCCGCCCTCTCTCCTTCAGCCGCTTGAGGACATAGCGCCCTCCGGCCCCGCGGCGAATCCAGGGCTCCAACGGCGTCCACTTCACGGGCTGCACGGCCTCCAGGACCTCGAAGCGGCGGTTTCGAGAGAACACGATTCCCATGTGGCTGTAGCGGGAGTGCGTCGCAAGCTGGATCGGGAGGCTTTGTGCCGACCGGGACGTGTGGAAGATGAGGTCCCCGTCCGCCGGCGCCGCCGCGTCTCCCGGAGCGCTTGCCGAGACCAGAAGAAGCGCCGCGATCGAGATCAACCGCGGGAAGGCGGTGGGCATGGGCCGCTACCATACGCGACCGCATCCCGACAATCCCAAGCGCTCCGAGCGAGGCTGTCGCATGACCCAAGTCGACCCGCATTCGTACTTCGATTCCGCGCAACCCCGCGTTCGCCACCTGACTCTGCGGTGGAATCTCGACTTCGAGGCCCGAACTGTCGCGGGTGAGGTCGAGCTCTCCTTCGACCCCGAGGCCTCGCGCGCGGGCCCGATCGACCTCGACACCAAGGGCCTGTCGATCGAGGAAGTCAGGGACCCAGCCGGACGCCCGGTCGACTTCGAGCTGGCGCAAGAAGAGCCGATCCTCGGGCGGCGGTTGCGCCTTCTTCCGCGGGATCCCGTGAACACGCTGACGATCCGGTACCGCACGTCCGAGGACGCGGTCGCGCTCCAATGGCTGACGGCTTCCCAAACGGAGGGCCAAAGGAACCCGTTCCTGTTCAGCCAATGCCAGCCGATTCACGCGCGGACCATGATTCCGCTTCAGGACACGCCGAAGGTCCGCACCACCTACCGGGCCGAGGTCACGGTTCCAACGCCTCTGACCGTTGTGATGTCCGCGGGCTCCGCGGGCATGAAAGAAGGAGACGGCACCCGCACGTACGCGTTCGAGATGCCGCAGCCGATCCCGTCCTACCTGATCGCGATCGCGGCCGGGGAGCTCGCGAACAGAGATCTCGGCCCGCGCTCGCGCGTGTACGCCGAGCCCGAGATGCTGGAGAGGGCCGCCTACGAGTTCGCCGAGATCGAGTCGATGATCGCGAAGGCCGAGGCTCTCTTCGGCCCCTACGAATGGGACCGCTACGACATGCTGGTTCTGCCTCCGTCCTTTCCCTACGGCGGCATGGAGAACCCGCGCATGACGTTCCTGACCCCGACGATCATCTCCGGCGACCGGTCGCTCGTGAGCGTGGTCGCGCACGAGCTTGCGCACTCGTGGACCGGAAACCTGGTCACCAACGCCACGTGGGAGCATTTCTGGCTGAACGAAGGCTTCACGGTCTGGGCCGAGCGCCGGATCGTCGAAGCGGTCTATGGCCAGGACGAGGTCGACCTCGGTTGGGCACTCGGACAGAAGTCGCTGGAGGGCGCGCTTGGGCGCTTCGGGGCGGGGTCGCCGTTCACACGCCTGAGAACGGACCTTCACGGGGTGGATCCGGACGAGGCGTACTCGACCGTGCCCTATGAGAAGGGCGCGCGCTTTCTTGCGCTCTTGGAGCGGGAGGTCACGCGCCCCGGGTTCGACCGCTTCGTCCGCCGCTACATGGATCGCTACCGGTTCACGTCCTTAACGACCGAGGAGTTCCTCGCGTTTGTCGACCGCGAGCTGCCGGGCGCCGCGGAGCGGGTCAATGCCCAAGCCTGGCTCTTTGCGCCCGACCTGCCGGCGAATGCCCCGGTCTTCAAATCGCGGTCCCTTGAGGACCTGATCGCGCTCGCGAAAGGCTTCCCAGAAGGCGCGCGGCCCTCGCATGAGACCATGGCCGCCTGGAAGCCCGGCGAGCTCCTTGTCTATCTTCAGAACCTGCTCCGCGTTCTCGATTGGGAATCCTGCGAATGGCTGGATTCCCAATTGGACCTGACAAGCCGCGGAAACCACGAGATCCTGGTCGAGTGGCTCACGATCGCGGGCGGCTCGGACTATGAACCGGTCTTCGCGCGCCTCCGCGAGGTCCAGGCACGTGTCGGACGCATGAAATACCTCCGCCCTTTGTACACGGCACTTGGGCGAAGCGAGAGAACGCGCTCTCTCGCGCGGGAGATCTTCGCCGAGGCCGGCGCGAGCTACCACCCGATCTCGCGCAAGCTCGCCGAGTCGATCCTGGCGGCCTATCCGAATCCATGATCTTCGACGTCTTCTTCTCGATCAGCCAGACCCCCGTCGACGGCTACCTCCCGAGTGAGGCGGAGATGTTTAGCAACTTCTTCGCCCAAATTGAAGCCGCCGAGGCGCTGGGCTTTCGGACGGCGTGGATCGCGGAATCGCATCTCTCCTCGGAGGTTCAGAAGAGAAACCGCAACCCGGTCATTCCGTTCTGGCAGGGCGAAGTCGGGCTGAACGCCGACATCTTTCAAATGGCCCACCAGATCTTCCGGCGCACACGGCGGCTCGAAGTCGGCTCGGCGGTGATGGGGCTTCTCGTCAACGGGGGCCCGATCGCGGCCGCGGAGCGGGTCGCGGTCTTCGCGTCGCTGCACGGGCTCGATCCAGAAGAGCGCCGCAAGCTGCGCGTGGGCTTCGCCGCGGGCCGATTCGATTTCATGAACCGTGCCCACGGCATCGTCCCCCGCGCGCCTGTCGAGGAGGAGGCGTGGCCCGTTGTCAAGGCCAAGGTCTTCGCGGAGGCGGCCGAGATCTTCGTGAGGCTGCTTTCCGGCGAGACGCTGAGCTCCGATCGCGTGCCCGGGACTTCCCTCACGAGGAGCGATTTCCGAACCGACGAGGATTGGGCGCGTGTGGCCGGGGCCGCGCGGGAGGGTCGGATCGAGATTCCGAACCGCTTCGTCTTCGAGGAGCTCAAGATCGTTCCGCAGGCCTTTCGCCGCGATCTGGTGCGGCTCTACGTTGGTTCGCACGATCCGGCCTTGCAAACCTCGATCAACCGGTTCGCCCCCGTCCGCGTTTTCAACCTCTCGATCACCAAGCCCGAGGTGATCGAGGAGACGCATCGCCGCATGGCGCGCGCCTACCACCCACGCGGAGGCGAGTGGAGGCGACCCTACATGCCGCGCACCGTGTTCGTGTTTATCAACGAGGAGCCCGGGCTTTCGAAGGAGGCCCGGCGCAAGGCCGCGGGCGAAGAGGCGCGGGCCGCGCTCTCCGCCTATTGGACCGCGCTCGAAGGAACCCTGGATCCTCGGAAGGTGGAAGGCGCGACCGAGAACGCCCTGGTGGGCACCGCCGAGGACATCGCCGCGCAGGTCGTGGAGCGCTTCCATCCCGAGGACCGCCTGATGCTGTGGTTCGATTTCTTCAACCATGACAATCGGCGCGTCGTGGCCAACATGGAGGCCTTCATGACCAGGGTCGTGCCCGAGATCCAGCGTCTCGTGCCGGACGCCGTGGGTGCGGCGACGTGACGCAGGCGCGCGACTCGGCCCCTCGCGCCGGCTCCTCGGCATACCCCAAGAGCCCGCTGGGAGAGACCGATGGGAGCCTTCCAACTGGGCGCGATGTCGAATGGGAGCCGCTTGTCGACTACAGGAGAAACGGCGTCAGTGAGACCACGATCCATGGCGCGGTCGCCTGGGCAACGCCGGGCGGCGTCTTTCATTCCTTCGGCGGAAACGTGCTGTGCTACGGCCGCAGCATGATGAAGCCGCTCATGATCAAGCCTCTCGCTCCGGCGCTGGCGAAGGTCCTGACCTCCCCCCAGCGGGCCATCGCGGTGGCCAGCCACAACGGCTCCTCGGAACATGTCGCGGCCGCGCAATCGATCCTCCTGGAATCGGAACGGGGGCTCATGCAGGCGCCGCTCGATGTGCCGCTTGTGCAGTTCGGTCGACAGGTGAGGAGGCCGCGGCGTTGGTACCACTGCTGTTCGGGAGAGCACGCGGCGATCCTGAGAGCCTGCCGCGAGATGGGCTGGAACCGCAGCGGTTACACGCTCCCGCACCATCCGTTCTTTCAGGCCTATCTCGGCGAGCTGAGGCGATTTCTCGGGCCCGATTGGCAACCCAGGCGCGTCGCCCGCGACGGCTGCGGCCTTCCAACCGCCTCCAACACAGTCAGCGAGCTCGCGGTGTTGTATGCCTCGCTTGCCAAG
>WBZQ01000712.1_pt1 | contig 22372 bp, 23 predicted proteins | sample 5204251 | NCBI WGS metagenome assembly WBZQ01 (sample SAMN12412402, study PRJNA552823) | activated sludge metagenome | isolation source: activated sludge from nitrification reactor of wastewater treatment plant... | place: USA: Virginia | collected 2017-09
CGCGGGCCGGGGTAGAGTTCGATAATTTACAAGTGCTCGGGCGGAAATTGCAAATACTGCTGGAATATTTCAACGGCAACTCCCCCAGTGGGCAGTTTCTACGCAACAATGTCGAATACTTTGGCGTGGGTGCTCATTATCATTTTTAAGAAAATGAAAATTCGGATAATTTAAAAAACCGTTGTTTGCAACGATCAGACGGTTCGGTGGAGAGATCGCCGCTAGTTCTGCCGAGCATGCTTCGGATATATTTGCAGGAAGTTTTCGATGGCTGAATTCAACGGAATGTGCGGTTGAGTTATGTACGCTGTCAGACAGAATGGATGATGATAACGCGATATTCTGGAAACATCCTTTAAAATCCTGAAAAGGAGCTAATAATGAAAACGTTAAAGTTTTTTGTCGTGGCGTTGATTATGTGTGGAATGAGTGGCTGCATTTCATTTGGTTCTGATACCCCGGGACCTCAAGGTCCTCCTGGCCCGTCAGGAGCCAGTGAAAAAGTCATTGTGATACCGGAAGAAAAAATGAATGATAAAAAAGTAATCGTAGTGCCAAAATAATTTTTTCACAAATGCAGGAGCTTCGTCATGAACAAATTTTCATTATCCCTGCTCATCACTGTCCTTATAGGCTTGACGGCGTGCAGTCAGAATCAGACAGCGACAGAAAAAATCATCGAAAAAACCAGTGATGCACTGGATCGGCGTCCCAACGAAAAAATGCGCGATGCCGCTGAAGATGCCAGTGATGGTGTTAATGATGCGGGTAGAAACATCAAGGAAGCCATCAAGAATACGACGAATTAGTCCCTTCGCTATAAATGGTATGAGGCCCGATAATCGATCTGCTGCCTCATACCCCTTTCTTTTCCCTTTAGCCCTAAACTCATTCTGCAGCAAATCGTCTTAAGCGCCCATTTCTGCTAAGCTTGCTCGGTTATTGAAAACCAATGGCAGCAACGGCGGGCCTGATGGTGTGAGCAATGCTATATTGATCATTGATTCCCGTCGCTATCCGAGGTTGATGAAATAACGTCGACGATGCCGTTTTGGAAGAATCACGCTCCCGATCATCATTCTATTATGTGTCTTGAAATTTCATTTTAATAATGACCTATTTGTTTAATGACCCAACAGCCTTTGTAGAAGAATTGATCGATGGATTTACTTCGGCACATCGGCTTCAGGTTCAGAAAGTGACAGGCGGTGTGGTAAGGCGGCATAAACCCAGGCACGGGCAGGTTGTGGTAGTGATCGGCGGCGGCTCTGGACATTATCCGGCATTTGGTGGATTCGTTGGTATGGGCATGGCTCATGGCGCTGCATTGGGTAATGTTTTTGCGTCGCCATCGGCGCAGCAGATTTGTCAGGTGGCACAGGCGATCAATGCAGATGGCGGAATCTTGTTCAGTTTTGGGAATTATGCTGGCGATGTACTCCATTTTACCCAGGCACAGGAACGTTTGCGGGCCTTGGGCTTTGATGTCCGATCAGTCATTGTGACTGATGACATTGCGTCGGCGGTCTCGGCAGAACGGCATCAGCGGCGTGGCATTGCGGGGATGCTGCCGGTTTTCAAAGCTGCGGCTGTTGCGGCAGATGCAGGAAAATCGATGGAAGAGGTGTTCCGGATCGCTAATGAGGCAAACAGCCGGGTCCGGACACTTGGAGTCGCATTTTCGGGTTGCACGTTGCCAGGCGCCAATAAACCACTGTTTGAAGTCGCCGCGGGAACTATGGAAGTCGGGATGGGCATTCATGGTGAGCCAGGACTTTATCGCATGAAGGCTCCGAGTGCGGATGGCCTCGCGCAGATTCTGACAGAAAAACTGCTGAGCGAAATTCCTCCGATGGTGAAACATTCCGCGGGGTTGCGCATTGGATTGATGCTCAATAGCCTCGGAACGGTCAAAAACGAAGAATTATTTGTGCTGTATCGCAAAATCGAACAATTGTTGTCCGAGCATGGATTGATCATCGTTGAACCTGTGGTAGGTGAATTCATTACCAGTTTTGATATGGCGGGTGTTTCGCTGACGTTGTTCTGGCTCAATGATGAGATGGAGGAAACATGGCTGGCACCGGCAGACACCCCGGCATTTCATCGAAATCCTAGGCTTGTTGACGACTATCGTCTCGATGATAACCCATCTCGAAACCCTATCCCGGCAAGCGTTCAGGCTGTTGAAACCGAAGCCATCATTGCAGGTTCAGCAGAATCCCAGGCCACAGCCCGGCTGGTGCTTTTCATGCTCGAGGCTGCTCGGATTGCGATTGGCGAGCAACGTGATTCACTCGGATCGTTGGATGCCGTAGCAGGGGATGGGGATCATGGCATCGGCATGCAGCGCGGGATTGATGCGGCAGTAAAGGCAGCTAAAAGCGCGTTGCTGGCACAAGCGGGGGTTGAATCGTTGCTGGAGGTTGCGGGGAACGCCTGGTCTGATCAGGCGGGAGGAACTTCGGGCGCATTATGGGGCGTGATGCTCCGCAGCGTCGGCAGCGCCCTGGGTAATAAATCGGCGCCGAGTGGGTCATCGGTAGCCGCCGGCATCGCTTTGGCACTACGTAATGTCGTGGTTCTAGGCAAGGCGCAACTCGGTGATAAAACCTTGGTTGATGTTTTGCATCCGTTTTCTGCGTCGTTGGATGCAGCCGTTTCACGAGGACTTTCTCTATCTGAGGCGTGGTCAATAGCGGCAGATATTGCACAAGATGCCGGGCAAGGCACTCGGCATCTTCTGCCCAAGATTGGGAGGGCCCGGCCTCATGCGGAAAAAAGTTTGGGAACGCCTGATCCGGGAGCCATTTCGCTGGTATTGATCCTCCGTGCGGTGGAAAAGATACTGATAGAGGATTGTTCGTGCTGAGCTGGCATATTTTTAGGTTCGATGTTGCAGGTAGTATGTGCATAGCGTTTCGGAATGGTCGGAATCGGTCAGTTGATGGAAGTGTGCTGATTTGTCAACGTTTTGTATTGATGTTCTCGTTACGGAAAGACTGATTAATTCGACGGGCGATATGAAGTGCCAGACGCAAGGAACGCAGCTACCAAAACCTATGAAAACGATGGCGAGGGAGTGGGTACCGCCAAACGCAGCGATTCGCTCGTGCAGCCAATGAATCAGCGTCTCTCTAACAAGAAAGGTCAGGATTTTTTCGTCGATTGACATACGCGACGTTTTTTTTCAAAATTGCGGCACGCGTTTTTCACCGCCTTCATTTTTTTCGCATGTGGGTGTGCGTGGAGAGTCAATTCAGGCACAGATGAAGTGTGGATCAAATCGGGGAAGGGAACTCAAAAATGAAGCCTCCATGAGAGGGGTAGGTGGGAAATATTGCAGTAATCGTGGAATAACTTTTTTATAACTATAACTTAATAGGTTTGATATAAATGAATAAATTACTTTTTGTGGTTTTGGTTTCAATGATATGTGCAGGTAACGTACACGCGAAAGGCGTCAAGGGGGGATCTTTGAAAGGCTCAACTGGCTCCAAGCCCGCGGCTGCGCAGCAAAAGAAAGCTACCACCAATAATCAATCCAATCAGGCAGCGCCAGCTCCTACATCGGCTAACAATGCGAACCCAGCTTCTGCGCCTTCCGCCAATGCTCAAGCTCAAAGTCCTTCGCTGCTTCAATCGGCGATGCCTGCTCTAGTGGGAGGAGCGGTGGGAAGTTATGTCGGCAGTAAACTGGCTGATGACGGAAAGAATGAGGCAGTCTCTGAAGAAAATAAAGAAGAGCAGATTCTGAAGCCTTAACAGATTTATCGAAGATTGAAAGTGGATCGTGGCTTTCAGTGTGATTATGGTTGATCATAGGTATGGTCAACCATTTGAACACCGTCATCGAAACTTCAAAAAATGAACTAACCCAGTATTATTCAGAATTTTTAAATAATTTGCACAGGGTTTCTAACCAGTTCTTGATGGATATAGCTGCGTAAAGCAAACGTCTGTTCCGGCTCCAAATCAATAAATTCAATTCCATACGATAAAGATTCGTCATTAATTTGCGGCGGGCGTAAGGATCGAATGATGGATTGCAGTTGCAAAGAGATATTCTTTTCCTCAAATTCAATTTGGAACGAAAGTCTGATTGTTGTGCCGGGTTCTGCGAGATCACTCGTGGTTCTGATTTCTGCTCCGGTAATACTGAGATTGGTAATCATCACGGATGTGGATGATTCATCGACAATCGCCTGGATTTGAGTTCGAATACGCCTGGATTTTCGGATAGTTTGCCCCAGGATCTTGGTAGGAAAAGACAAGTGCATATAGGCGTATGGCTTTTTAATCGTACTTTCGACAAAGGCCGTAAAACTGAACGCACATTGGCCACTGAATAGTCGCACTAAAAATTGATCACCGGGTATAAGAGGAAGCCCCCCGGATTGTTCGGATTTAGGCATGGTAACGAGTAAAGATTTATTTGGAAAATAACCAATCAATGTCACCATGCACGAATCTCCATTCATTGAGCAGCATGTAATATTGAGGTTCGAGCGTATGTTAATGAGTAGTTTGTCACCTACCTTCAATTGCATATCTTTAAACTCGAATTCGGTTTGACTTGAGCTGCTGGATGGCTTTGGAGATAAGTCACTCATTTTTCATCGGATCGTGGTCGAAGGTACAGTTCTGCGATAGGCCGGTGTGAATTATTAGTCTATTCGGCGCCGTAAGAGATTTCTTAAAAATAGATTCCGTAATTTGAATAAGCTGTAGGGTACTAAGTGGGTGATCGTGGAATGGAAGTGGTCATTTTCTTTCATAAGGTTATCTTACAATCCGTTTAAATGTTTTGAGCCCAGCACGTCAGAATTGAAATTCTTTTCCAATGCCGTTGATGATTTCAACACCATTTATCATTGCGAATGGCAATATTGCATACGAAACATTGGTCAATCTTGAGGAGATGCACTTATATTCTTTTGATTAAGATAGGGGCGAATATCCCGTAGCATAATCATCAAGCGATAATTTTACACTAAATTTTCTTAATTCCTCCAATTTATCAATGATATGAATTTGTGTGGTGATTTTCTCGGTCAAATTAAATTTAAGCTCAAAGTCAGCGATATTTTTTGCATGCAGAATAAAATATTAAATTGATCATAATGATGAGTAAGTTCCAGATGAAGATTGCAGATGAGCGCACGTTTTTTGGCATTGTGGTATCTGCTGTACTTGAAATTACAGCTTACTCAGCGTTTTCAGCACATCATCGTATTCATTTTAAACGTATGGTTTAATTTATGGAATTGCAATAACGTTGCATATTGCGCAAAGTTTTGTAGGATGATTCCGGGAATTGGTGGGATTTTCTCTTATGTTGGCTTGATTGGTAGAGAATCAGCAGATCTTCAGGTTTTATTGAATCTGTATTAGAAAAACACTTTCATGTAACCGACTCAGACCTTTTTCCTTAAAACGCGGATTCTTCTCAATGACATCTGTTTGGATGAGAAGGCGTAAATCAGCACAAGATTTATAAAGTGATTGAACTTCGTCGTGAGATATCGCAAAGGGTGGACCTGACATTTCATTACGCGAATAATCGAGTGTAATCAACAGAATTTGTGCTGGAGCGGGCAAAATGTTTAACAAATGATCTATATAGCGCCTCCGCATCAGGGGGGGTAATGCTACCAATGCAGCTCGATCATATACTGCATTCACTGTTGCGAAATCTTCTTTGTTCAGATTAAAAAAATCGCCGTGCAAAATGCTGATTCGATCGGCTGTGTATCGGTAAAAGTGACCTTGGGCATGGGGATGTGGAGAAAGATTATTTTCTTTAAAGAATGCCTGTACTGCAATCGCGCTGAGCTCGATGCCCAGAACCGAATGATGTTGCTTTTGTAACCAGATCATGTCACGACTCTTGCCGCAGAAGGGTACTGCTACCTTACTCCCATGCGGTAGCCTAAGTTGCGGCCAGAATCGGCACAGATAGGGATTTATATCTTCCTGATGAAAGCCAATTTCACCCTGCTTCCACCGCTCTAACCAATAATCAGGGTTCATGTGGTTTTGTTTCCCGAGAATGAGATTTTCTGGTTATTATCGATGGCCCCTATGTCCTCTGTGGCCACCCCCATGACTATAGCCATGACCATGACGGTGGCCGTGACCATGACCCAAGTGTCTATGATCATGATGCCTGTGTCCACCAATGAAATGACGATGTCCATTACCCAAATGAATTTGCCCGCTCATAATGGGTTGGCGATAGCTGTAACCAAAGTTGCTCGAATAAGATGGATAGGTTGTTCCATATATAGTTCTGCCATAATATCCAGAATTGCCGTAGTATGGCGTCGCAACACATCCGCTAAGCAAAAGGCTGATGATTATTGTTGCACACGCTAGAAGTTTTTTCGTAGTCATCATGATTCTCCTGAATTCATTTGTTAACAAACATACGATGTATTTTTTTACCTTACTGTTTACCGGTCACCGCAGTGTATGGGAGGCCGGTTCATGCTTGTTACTATGCAGTTAGCAGGCTGAATGATGACTGAATACAAGAAGAGTCGAAAAAGATGTTCGTATTATTGATATGCGAGTATCGTTGCGATGCGAAGTAACGGCAGAAAGGTCGTTTTTAATATCCAGAATAACTTTTTTGGGTAATTGAATATTGATTCAACAAGATCAATTTAAGGAATTGTCGAGCTATTGTCTTGAATAAGATGATTTGATTAACTTTAATCTCATTAGAATCAATCTAGAGCGATTGTTTTTCAAAAGTTTGTGTGTCATTTCCCTCCGGTTTGTCTATTACTCGGATTTTAGGACAAGATATATTTAATTGTGTTTGTTTTTGTCTGCTGGATGTTTATTAATTGAAGCTCCTTTTTTATCATCGAGAGCTTGTGATTTAATTTTGGCCTCTAACGCATCTAGTCTTTTGTCTGCATTGTCATTACATTTTTTAGATCTTCAAAATCTTTTGAAATTTGTAAACATTTAATCCGCTCTTCGGTTATTTGAATTCGCTCTTTACCTCTTGAAATTTCACGATCGCGTTCTTTGTCCAAATTAACATCTTGATTTGCGGACATAGCAATTGAAGAAAAAAATAATGCAATGACAATACTTATTATATTCAACGATTTAATTTTAATTGCCTCAAATTAAATAGGACCGTCAGTTGTGATCGCTTTTTTATTTTTTATCTGTGCGGAACTTAACCTTATTTCCGTTTTGACTAATGAAAAGAGAAGAATGGATTTAAAGAATAATTTCAGCAGGATCAGTAACATAAAATGACGAGTCGCTGATCGGAAAATTTTTAACCTCACTCGGGGGAATTTCCGATGAGGCAGAAATTTATCTGTCTTATCGCGTGATAGTATTGATAATACGAGCTTTTCGAAACAAAAAAGCACTTAGGATTCAATTCTCTAAGTGCTTGCTTGTTTTTTATGGTTGCGGGGGCTCGCTCTGACCTTGCCCTTGGAAATAATATTCCCCTTCGCAAGGGCAAAATGGTTGCGGGAGTGCACAACCATCTTAACCTGCTGTTTTCCGCAATCGGCCTCTCAGAACGAAGTATTACCATATAACCTACAGAAAGTAGGAGGTTTTTGCTTTAATTGTGTTCTGACGGCCATTTTTAGATGGTGTGTAAAATGGCAAGCATTAAGGATAAATTTAATGGGAGAAAACCCCTCCCCCCGTTCTCAATTCGCTTAACCAAAGAAGAACGGCAAAAATTAGATCAGCTGGCCCAGGGTACTTCTCTGGCCGAATATATACGCTCACGCATATTTGATGGAAACGCTCCGGTTCACAGAACCAAAGGGCGTTTTCCCGTCAAAGACGAACAGGCTCTTTCACAAATTTTGGGAATGTTAGGGCAATCCAGAATTCCCAATAACATTAATCAGCTGGCGAAAGCCGCCAACACCGGCTCGCTGCCTGTTACGCCCGATACGGAAAAACAACTCCATGAGGCCTGCTATTCCGTCACCTGGATTCGACGCCAATTGATACAGGCACTCGGTTTGAAAGCTGACTAAGATGATCTTGAAGGGATCGCAACGGGGTGGTTCGCGGCAACTAGCCGCTCACCTCAACAAAACAGAAGAAAATGAGCATGTGGAGCTGCATGAAATTCGTGGCTTCATGGCTGATGATGTTGAGGGGGCTCTCCACGAAGCCTACGCCATGAGTCGGGGGACACGCTGTACCAAATTCCTATTCTCAGTGAGTCTAAACCCGCCTGAGGCCGAAAATGTCTCCATCGACAAATTTGAAGATGCGCTGGGCCGGATTGAAAATAAATTAGGTCTGGAAAATCAACCTCGCGTTGTCGTTTTTCACGAGAAGGAAGGCAGACGCCATGCTCATTGCGTTTGGTCACGCATCAACGCCGACGAAATGAAGGCCGTTCATTTGTCTCATTATAAAAACAAGCTGATGGATGTTTCCAAGCAGCTTTATCTCGAAAACAACTGGGATATGCCCAAAGGGTTTATCGATAAGAATCAAAAAAACCCGCTCAACTACACAAGGCAAGAATGGCAGCAAGCCCTGCGCACCAATCAGAACCCCAAAACCATCAAAGCTGCCTTACAAGAAAGCTGGCTGATTTCCGATAGTCGCAAAGCTTTTGAGCATGCCTTGCAAGATAAAGGTTATTACCTGGCAAAAGGCGATAAACGCGGATATGTCGCAGTAGATCTTTATGGCGAAGTTTATTCATTATCTCGCCAGATAGGAGTCAAAAAAACTGACCTCACAAAAAAGCTGGGCGATGCTCAGCATTTACCTTCGGTTGAAGAAGCTAAAACCACGATCTCCGGTCGGTTGACTCAGCAATTCAAGGGCTACAGTGATGAATTGAACCTCAAGCACAAGCAAGAGCTACAGCCGTTTTTTCACGCCAAGCAGGCAATGACGCAGCAGCATCGCAAAACCCGCACTGCCCAAAAGCAGATGCACGAAAATCGCTGGCAAGCTGAAGAACAAGAACGTGCAGCCAGATTGCGAAAAGGATTCCAGGGTCTATGGGATAAATTAACCGGTACATATCAGAGAACCTGCGCCAAAAACGAGAAAGAAACTCAAAAATCTTTTCTGCGGGATAAAGAAGAAAAAGAGACCCTGATCGCCAAGCAGCTTACCGAACGCAGGAAACTCCAATCACAATTCAAGGATTTACGCCAGAAACAGATTGCCGAGCGTGCTGACCTCTTCACTGGCATGAACAAACATTACAAAAATATTGAGCGCCAGGATGAGATCAGAAAGCTTTATGAACAAGAAAAACTCAGAATACAGCGCACAATTAAAAATAAGGAAACAACCGATTACGATCCTGAGATTTAGACCAGCATTCAGACTTTAAAAAATTTTGACTGAGTATGGAGAAAACATTGTGAAAAAGCCAAAATCAAAAAGAAAAAAATCTATTCCTTTGTTTCTCGTACCCAAAGTGCGGAAGCGTCATGTTTTGCCAATTTTCCAGGCGTTTGAAATACCTTGGAAGCTGTTCTCTGAAGGCGTGCTCAGAAACCGATTTTTTCATGAAGAGATAATGAATCGAGGGCCAAAATGCCTGGCCTGTGATCGTCACTTCAATGGTGAAAAAGCTGCCGTATCTTCCAAAATTGAAAAGCACCATCATTGTTATCTACGACTCTGCATCGGAAAACTTCTACCCCCAGATTCTGATGACATTTACAGGCAAGCCAAAGATGGTGAATTTCCGCTGGTTCCAGACTGCCGACGCTGCAAAGCAGAAAATCCAGAATACTATCAGGGGTGCATAAAGAAAATTTTCCCAGTCCATGGCAAATGCCATGAAGACATTCACGAGCTGGAAAAGCTGCTCTTCACAAACCTCAAAAAGAAATTACGGGCTGATTTTCTGTCAGCTGCAAATCTGTGACTGCAAAAGAATTAATACGATAAGCCTACAAATCCTAGCTACACCAACGCTACAAGTGACACATGGTTAGATATGTTTCTCCATCTATTGACTTCACTATCCAATCATATTAAAAAACTCTAGGAAGTAGATGTTTAATCCCTTGATTAAGTGAGAGATATACATGGCAAATATGGTAGAAATCGAGGTTCAAGATCAATTTGGCGCTTGGCACTATTACACATCAGTGACTAACAACCCGTCATCTATCAAACTTGCCTTGCAGACTGCCATAAAGACGCAGCTGGCCTCCAAGTCAAGAAGAGCACGTGCTATTGATGAAAAAACTGGTGTGCTGATTGATATGCTGCAGGGATAGAAGCAACAAAGCAAACACTCAAAATACCCTCGATAATACACACAATATTTCACAAGATATTACCCTAGAAAGTGATATATCTGATACGGACGGCAGCGATGATCGATTTTGCTTTTCTGGCGCAAAATGTTTAGAAAATTATTCTGTTGAAAAAGGATTCAAAAACTGTCTACCCCATAGCAGTTTCTTGTCTACCTCGCTGAGTTCAGCTTCTTCACACACGCCATCCCAATGCCGTTTGATTGCAGAAATCATCTTTTCAAGAATGGTGCGTGTTTGCACTTCGGAAAGCAGAAAGTTATGAGCGGTCTCAAGGCAGGATTTTAACTGGCTAAGATTATTATTGCCGGATATGAGCATAGCCTGTGAGGCTTCATTACCAGTGCGGCCTTGCGGGCAGATATCATAAGCCGGTGTAAGGGTCAGTTCTTTGCCATTCCAGAATGCGGCATGATTTCGTGCATGATCATCAGTGTTACCACAAAGAATGTTAAAAACGAGCCGTGAAAACACTTCCTCAAGTGTCGCTTTCGGATCAGTAAAACGATGGCGGATAATTTCCGCAAAGGTTTCATAGCTTGCGTAACGCGCCATCATGTCATCAAGACCAAGCAGTGTCAGTGCAGAGACCATCGCTTTACGCGACCAGCCTTGATCTTTCTGTTTGCGATCAAAGCGTTCTATCAAAAGCACATCTTTATTGGCAGCCTTGATAAGCTTTACAGGCGCAACATTCAAGCCAGATAGCGCAGCGAGCCGCATAGCAACAAATTCAGCTTTGACAACACTATACAAGTCAGTGCTGGAAGAAAACTTGGCGACGTATTTTTTGCCTTGATCCTGGATTAATGCCTTTGGACGTGCTCCGCCTATGGAACTGCCATGGAAGAGCGCCTGATCCAATTCAGGTGTCAGCGGAACGCCTTTTTCAACCCGCTCAACCGATTCAATGAGCTCTTCCATGCTCACATTGTTTGCTGAGCGCGGTATATACTCGGTTGGCGAGCGCTGAAAATCGAGCGCACCGATACGATCAGAGCCAGATTCCAATAAATAGGTCAATTCATCCAGCTCGCCTGTATCCGTGCTTGCACCTTTGCGTCCCAATTTTTTGTTGATAATGACGCGTCGTCCCCACGCATCGGGTGCGGCATCCCGAATACAGCCAGGCATACTCAAGCCTTCGTGTAGGGGCAATACTCCTGCTTTTAAAGGTAATTCCGGCTCGTAAATTGCAATTGCTGGTTTTTTGTCACGTGCACGCTCAAGGTAGCTCTTACCGTAGTTAAATAAGATATTGCCGTTATCAGCTTCGAGCCTTCCTGCAACGACAGGCTCAGTTTCATCCGGCAACCATATCCAGACATAAGCTTCTTTGTCATGACTAGAAATCATCATGCACCGCCTTGGATTTTTTGCGCACGGATTTTGGCAATAACGATAGCTTATCTTCAGTTTGGCGGATATGCCTAGTCAGTGTGGCTTCATCGGCATCAAACAGCTTTACGCCGACGATGATCGCCACTTCGAATACGGCTCCGATCTCGCATTTAAGATCGCCTTTTTCGATACGTTGTAGCAAACCTCTCGAAATACCGGCACGATCTGCAACCTCTTGAGCGGTAAGCTTCCGTTCTTTTCGTGCAACGCGAATCAACTCTCCCAGGAGGAGAGATGCTTCACGACTATAGCGTGAGTAAGTTCGTGTAATTGATTTTGGCATCGCTTTAATTTGGTTCATATATAGATCATAAAATGCCTTTATGATCATTCTGTGAACCACCATATTAGATATTGAGCTCTATGTCAAGACAATATTGATCTATATATAAATCATATAATAGTATAATGATCTATATAAAGACCATTTTTTCGCAGAAGATACTCACTAATGGTGAATATTATTTTTCTGATAATAGCCTACTGAGAGTGCCATGAGCCCTCAAACTCATCCCTTCCAGACAGAAGGGCCAGCGCTTTCCCCAGAAATATTCAGAAACATCAAACTTCATGGTTTGTAATTATTTTTCAGGAAATTGCAGAAAAATAATCATATTTCAGAGTTTGTAAGCGCTTTTCAGGAAATACACCGCACTCTGTGCGGCAAAATTCAGAAAAACTAAGTGCGCAGCACACTCTTTCAAACTGTACCGACAAATTGTCGGTACAGTTTGTACCTACCGGCAAAAAGCTGGTAGGTGATCGCCGCCGAAATCTGCAAGGTTTCGGCGGCGCGATTTTTTCGCCTCAAGAAAAAAGCGCTGCCGGTTTCAGCCAGCAGCGCATAATTTGCCTTAGTGGTTCCAGAAAATATGAACTTCCTCATATCCTGCTTCTATTGTGAACACATCGCCGTTCAATTCCATATCGCGGCCCATTCTTTCATAATCGATATAGAAGGAAAGGTTTTCAGGAATCTGCGTTGTTTCCTCTGTCAATTCCTGGGCATAATCAGCCAGCGATTTATAACAGCCGCAATAATTTTCTTCTGCGGCTTTTCTGGCTTCGTCCAAATCTCCGCCAAAGTTGTTTAATAGTTCACCGCCAAAATCTGGATACTCATCTATAAAGCAGGCGATTTTGTGCGCGGCTTCTATTCCTTCATATTCACCCAACGCATAACCACCAAACCCTTCATAGTCATGAATTGCATATTCTTCCGCGAACCCTTCGGGGCTACTCGCAAGCATTTTATTAATTTGCTCTTGAATTTCTTCCAATTCGTCGCGGGCATCAATCCAAACGCCGTGAAGCTTGCCATTGTTGTATGCGGCCAAATCTGCAACGTAAATTCTGATTTCGGTATTCATAGTCGTTTCTCCTTAAATTCGGTATTGGGGTTCTGAGCAAAGCGCTTTGCCTGGCTCATAACCCCTGCCGACTAGGGCGACTAAGGCGGTGGTGAAAAAGTCCAGAAAAATTGCGGAGGGTCTGCCCCACGCAGTGGATCAGGCGGAAACCGCCATTTTTCTTGACTTTTGAGGGGACAAGACCCCTCTAGGTTTAATCGCTTAAAAATTTTCTGTAATACAAAAAATATGCAATTTATTGAAAATAATCGGCTTAGATCGGTTAAGATCGTTTGACTTAGTATGTCTTTTTTGTATATTTTCGTTGTTTAGCTTAAGGGGGATTTACCTATATCCCCCTCTTTTTTGCCTCTGGTAAACGCATGATTTATAACTCAGCAGTTCACAGGAGAGCTTGAAAAATGACAGAGATGGAAGACCGCTGGTTATCGATAAGTGAGATTTGCAAGCACCTCGGGGTCAGTAATGACACCGTGTACAAGTGGATTGATAAACATGAAATGCCCGCGCATCGCATGGGCCGTCTTTGGAAGTTCAAGAAGAATGAAGTAGACGAATGGGTTAAAGCCGGTGGTGCCGCAGAACATACTAAAAAGAATCCGGAACAATAATGAGTACAGACAGATATAGCATGTCATTTACAACGGGCAGTCTTTTTCATCGCGAGTCGGTGAAGCTGGTCGCGCTGTATCTTGATCTAGGCGATTGGGACTCTGTCCGCCACAAGGTCATCACAGATAATCTATTGCAGACTAGAACCCTGAATACACTAAAGCGTGTGTGCCGAGAGATAATCTCTCGACTGAAGACTTTGAGTCAAAGTGAGCTTCAATTCCTACTTGAGATCAGCCATCAGGAACAAGCCTATCTCCTTTGGTTGGCTGTTTGCCGCCGGTACAAATTCATAGCTGATTTTTCTATCGAAGTTCTCCGTGAGCGCTATATCACCTTAAAGACTGATTTGAATTACGAAGATTATGATTCTTTCTTCAATCAAAAATCTGAATGGCATTCAGAGCTTGATGAAATTCGACCGGCCACAAGAAGCAAATTGCGACAGGTGCTTTTCAAGATACTCCGCGAAGCTGACCTGTTGAGCGCCAATAACATAATTAGTGCCGCTATGCTTAGCCAACAACTAATTGATTTAATTTCTCATGGTAACCCTAGAGAGATTTTATATTTCCCTATTTTTGAATCCGATCTGAAGAGGAAGGAACGGTGACAGTAGATATAGCCAAAATGCCAATGCAAGTTAGGTTTCAGCATCTCTTCGCCGTAATGTCCGGCCAGCGTTTTCTCAAAAAGCAAGGACTTGGCAACGAGGTACCTTTCTTCATCTGCCCATTCAGACCTGAAGAAACTGTTGAAATGGAGCGGCTTCAGCGCCAGCTAGTCAATCGACTTGAGCAGGCAGGCGTTCGGATTCTTGAGATCAATCTCTACGATCTTTCGATAGAAATTCTTAAAGAGCGCGACATATGGAATCAGATTCTAGATATGGAGGAATCTGTGTCTAAAGAGCATCTCAAAGAGCTGCTGCAAGGAGTGCTGGACCCGGAAGCGCATCTTATTCCAGCGATAGCGACCAAGCTGGCAAGCACCGAGTTTGAGATTCTCTTTCTTTCAGGGGTTGGAGAAGTGTTCCCCTACATCCGCTCGCACAACGTTTTGAATAATTTGCAAAGTACAGCAAAAGAAAGACCGACCGTCATGTTTTTTCCCGGCGCATACACCCACTCGCTCGAATCCGGCGCATCGCTTGATTTGTTCGGAAAGCTGCATGACGACAAGTACTACCGAGCATTCAACATATTTCACTGCGAAGTGTAAACAAAGGGAGCCATGATGATACTTAAAGCAATCTTCCAGAAACCAGTTGAGCGCCCGATAGAAGGCGTCATTAAAGCTGACGATGAAGCTAGCCTTCGCCTTGAAATCGAAGAATATGTGTTGACCAACGAAGTAGAAAAGAGACTTGAGTCCTTCCTGGACGCCTACAACAACTATGAAGGCGCTAACGGCGTATGGGTATCTGGCTTCTTTGGGTCTGGTAAATCACATTTGTTAAAAATGCTAGCTCTATTGCTTGAGAACCGGCAGATAGATGGTGCCTCGGCACTTGACTTGTTCTTACCAAAATGTGGCGATAATGAAATTTTGCGAGGCGATCTCAAAAGAGCGGTCAACATTCCCTCAAAAAGCATTCTTTTCAACATTGATCAGAAAGCTGACGTAATCAGCAAGACTCAAATAGACGCACTGCTTGCCGTTTTCGTTAAGGTTTTTGACGAGATGTGCGGGTACTATGGGAAACAGGGACACATTGCTCAGTTCGAGCGAGACTTAGATAGTCGTGGACTCTACGAAAATTTCAAATCAGCTTACGAGTCTGCGACGGGGAAAGCGTGGCATAAAGGTCGCGAGCAGGCACTCCTGGAATCAAAAAACATCGCCAAAGCCTATACGCAGGTTGCAGGGGGAGAGGAAGCATCAGCTATCGGGATACTGGACAAGTACCGAAATCAGTATCGCGTTTCCATCGAAGATTTTGCCGAGCAGGTTCTCGCCTTCATAGAGCGGCAACCACCGGAATTTCGCTTGAACTTTTTTGTCGACGAGGTCGGCCAATACATAGCCGAAAACGTCAAGCTAATGACTAATTTGCAAACCATTGCTGAAAGCTTGGCTACAAAATGCCGTGGACGCGCTTGGGTTATTGTAACCGCTCAAGAAGACATGGGCACAGTAGTAGGAGAAATGGGTAAACAGCAAGGCAATGACTTTTCCAAGATTCAGGCTCGATTTGCTAACCGCATGAAGCTAACAAGCGCTGATGTTGCTGAAGTCATTCAAAAACGTTTGTTATTGAAGAATGACGAAGGTATACGCCTTCTGACTGACATTTATCACGCGCAGTCCAACAATTTTAAGACATTGTTTGACTTTGCAGATGGTTCTGTAACATACCGGAACTTCCAGGATCGCGACCATTTCATACATTGCTATCCATTTATTCCCTACCAGTTTGCACTGTTCCAATCAGCTATTCAGAACTTATCGCAACATAATGCTTTCGAGGGAAAACATAGCTCAGTGGGCGAGCGCTCCATGCTGGGTGTTTTTCAGCAAGTGGCAATTCATATTGGCGACCATGAAATAGGTCAATTGGCAACCTTTGATCTGATGTTTGAAGGTATTCGCACCGCGCTCAAATCCAATATCCAGCGCGCCATTATCCAGGCCGAAAATCACCTTGATAATCACTTTGCTATTCGTTTGCTAAAAACCCTCTTCTTGGTCAAATACGTCAAGGAATTCAAGCCTACTCTTCGCAATCTGTGCATTCTCATGCTCGATGGCTTCAATCAGGATTTGCCCACCCTCAGAAAGAGGGTTGAGGAAGCGCTTAGTCTCTTGGAACAGCAGACCTATGTGCAACGGAATGGTGAGCTGTATGAGTATCTCACTGACGAGGAAAAAGACGTTGAGCAAGAAATAAAAAATACCGAGATAGAAACATCGGACGTTGCAGCAGAGCTCGAAAAAATTGTCTTTGATCACGTCATAAAACACCGAAAGATTCGATACGAAGAAAACAGCCAGGACTACCCTTTCTCCAGAAAGCTTGATGACCGACTGCACGGTCGAGAATATGAATTGGCAATTCACGTTATTACCCCCTTCCATGAAAATGCAGAAAGCGAATCCATTCTCCGAATGCAGAGCATGGGTCGGGATGAGTTGATGATCGTGATGCCGACAGATGAACGTCTAGTACGCGACGTTCTCATGTACAAACGAACTGAAAAATACATTCGCCAGAACATGTCAATCACGCAACAGGAAGCTGTGAAGCGAATTTTGACTGACAAAGGTTTCCAGAATCGGGAGCGATACGCAGAACTACAGCAACGTGTTCAAACGCTTATTGCCAAAGCGAATCTGATCGTTGCTGGAACTGACATCGAAATTGGATCAGAGGATGCACAGACTCGTGTTTTGCGCGGATTTCACGAATTGGTTTCTCGCGCCTATCCCAATCTGCGTATGTTGCGAGGCATTATTTACACTGAGAATGACATTGCAAAATGCCTCATGAATTCGCAGCAAGGGCTATTTGGAAATGACGCTACTTCTCTCGCAGAATCAGAACAGGAACTGCTCGCCTTCATTCAAAGCAACAATCGAGGCGGTGTCCGCACTACGCTGAAAGGCCTATTGGAAAGGTTCGAGCGCAAACCCTACGGCTGGTACTACGCAGCAGTGCTTTGCACGCTGGCCAACCTATGCGCGCGTGGCAAGGTAGAAGTGCGCATGGATGGCAGTCTACTTGAGGAGGGCGAAGTAGAACGAGCGCTACGAAATAACCATATCCATGGCAGCATAGTATTGGAGCCTCAAGTCGAGTTTACTGCGTCACAAGTTCGCGCTGTCAAAGAGTTTTTTGAAGACTTTTTCGATACCCCACCACGCACCAGCGAGGTAAAGGCGCTAGGCAAAGAGGCTGGCACTGCATTCCAGGAATTGATGCATCAGCTTTCGCCTTTGGCTGCACAAGCCGCCTATTACCCTTTCTTGAGTGCCCTGACTCCGGTATTCGAAAAGCTCAACGAAGTCACCAAAAAGCCCTATACCTGGTATTTGACTGAGCTCACTCGTCAGGAAGAAATGCTGCTCAACATGAAAGAAGGTGTCATTGATCCAATCCGTAAGTTCATGGGTACAGATGAAAAACCGGGTGAACAGCGGAAGATCTTCGATAATGTTAGAAAGTTTGTCCAAACCCAAGAACCCAACTTTTCTTACGTCGACGGTAATGAAGCTGCCCAAGTAGTGCGCTGCTTGATCGATGTGGAATGCTTTAAGGGCAATCGTATGCAGCAGATTAAGACGCAAGTCGAAACACTGCAGGAGAAAGTCAACGCCCAGATTGAGGCCGAGATTGCCAAAGCCAAGGAGACGGTCGCCTCTCTTAAAGGCCGTCTCTGCGGCATGTCTGAATTTGGTGCATTGAATGGCGAGCAGCAGGAGCAGATCACCCGTCCTTTTAACGAATTCAATAACGCCATTGAGCGCCAGAAACTGATTGCCGTCATCCGTGACACCCTGCGCCGGTTTGAGGAAGGCGAGTACCAGCGGCTGCTTTCTCAAATGACCTCCTGGGCGCAACCGGCACCAGCACCCGAGCCAGTGCCGGAACTCGACGGAACCGTTACGCCAGATGAAGGTAGGAAACCCACGCCACCCGCTAAGGCGGAATCGCACATCGAGTATGTACCCAGCCGCTCAGTGAAAGTCTCATTCGACAAAGCATGGCTGGCAAATGAATCCGATATAGATCGCTACCTGGAATCCATGCGCAAAGCGCTGCTGGAAGAAATCCGCAAAGGCAAAAGGATTCAAATATGATTGAAAACCTTGAACTCAAAAACTTCACAGCCTTCAGCGATCTGAGAATTGATTTCTCTCCCAAAATCAACGTGATTCTCGGTGAGAACGGTACAGGAAAGACTCACCTGCTCAAGGCGGCTTACGGGCTTTGTGCTGGCGCTCCCTTGTTTAAAAACAAGCCTGACACCAGTAAGGATGAACTCGAAGCGGCGCTGACAGCTAAACTGCTTCGCCTCTTTATGCCGCTGGACAATAAGCTCAGCAAGATGCGTCGCCAAGGTTCGGTTGACCAAACCTATCTGTCCGCTGCATTCGCACAAGAACGAAAGGTTAGTGCAACATTCTCCAATAAATCAAAGGTACTATCCGTAAAAGATCGTACAAACTACGAGCAATACCTCGCCGAGGCGGTTTTCATACCAACCAAGGAAGTTCTGTCTCTGGTTAAAGGAATGACCGATAGAACGCATGACCAGAAAACGGTTGAACTCATTTTTGATGATGGATATGTGAGTCTGGCTAACGCTCTCCTACAACCGGGGCACGGGGATTTAGACAGCAAAATCAATCTCGATCCGCGCTTGAACTCAATTATTCCAAAATTAGTGGATTTGATTGGCGGGCGTTACCAGTGGGAAAACGGGGGATTCTGTTTTCAGCCTGGTAAATATCAAGAGAAGGCATCGGCTGGCCGAACGAAAGCAAAAGCTGCGCAGATGTATCAAGACTCAACAGTGACTGAATTTACCCCACAGAAAGGGCAACAGTATTCTAGCGGCATGACGGCGGAAGGTTTCAGAAAAGTCGGAATCCTACACCGACTATTGAGTAACGGAACAATATCTCCTGGCTCAAGTGGCCCGCTATTCTGGGACGAACCCGAATCCAACCTGAACCCCAAGCTAATGAAACTACTTGTGCAGGTTCTGCTGGAACTATCGCGAAACGGCCAACAGATCGTTCTTGCAACACACGACTATGTCTTGCTTAAGTGGTTCGATCTACTCATGGACAAGGGCAAGGAAGATCATGTGCGTTTCCATAGCCTCTACCGTGATCCAGAAACTTCAGAGATCAAAGTCGCCTCCACCGACGACTATTTGAATATCACGCCGAACCCAATTGACGAGGCCTTTGGTTACCTCATCAACCAGGAGATCGAAAACGACATGGGAGGGCTCGGCAAATGAAGGTTGTTGAGGCGGATGGCTTTGAGTTTCAGTTTACGGATGCCTTGGATGCGTTCATTTTTGACGAGAAAGATAGTACCAAACCCACATTTCATGGCGCACCAATGAAAGGAGTTGATATTGTCGCCGAATTCACGCATGCCTATGTTTATGTGGAGTTAAAGGATTACGATGATCCATCGATTTACGACGTTCTTGGCACAACAAACGACGAAGAGAAAAGCCAGCGGCAAGCCAGCTTCAAGTGGTTGAAGAATTATTTGAAATACAAATTCAGAGATTCCTATCTCTACCGCCACGCCGAGCAGAAGGTGGAAAAGCCAGTTCACTATATCTGCCTGGTTACTTTTGATAATGCTTTGAATAGTCGAATGCAGAAATCGCTAAAAAAAGAACTGCCTGTAGGGAAGGTATCTAGCCGGTGGGCACTGGACTTAGCAATAAGCTGCCATGTCTTGAATCTTGATAAATGGAACGAAAACTTCCCGAAGTGGCCTGTCAGACGGTTGGCCACTGCTGCAGTCGGGGGAGCATAACTAGATGGAAACAACAAAGCTGAAAAAATTTGCACAATTCGCCCGACGCAGCTTGATTGAGCAAGTCTCCACCAAGCTAAAACAGGTGTTGGCAGAAAACAGTGCAGCACGACGTGAAAGTGCCGAGGCGATAAAAAAGCTCGAAGGAGCAATTAAGACCCATGGCAAAGAACAGGTCATCGAACGGGTGGCCTACATCTGGTTCAATCGTTTCTGTGCCCTGCGCTTCATGGATGTGAACCGCTACACCCGCATCGGCGTGGTATCGCCCGCCGAAGGGCAATTCCAGCCCGAGATATTGGCCGAAGCCAAGATGGGGCATATTGACGAAGAGCTGGTGTACGACAAGGCAAAACAAAAAATCTTTGCTCTGCTCGACGGCAAAATGCCCAGTCACGATCCGCAAGGCGAAGCCTATCGTTTGCTTGTGGTTGCAGCCTGCAACTACTGGCACAAAGCGATGCCGTTCCTGTTCCAGCGTATCGAAGATTACACCGAACTGCTGATGCCTGATGACCTGCTCTCGGGCAACTCCATCCTCACCTATACGCGCGAAGCAATGACGCCGGATGCCTGCGAAGATGTTGAGGTGATCGGCTGGCTTTATCAGTTCTACATCTCGGAAAAGAAGGACGAGGTTTTCGACGGGCTCAAGAAAAACAAAAAGATTACGCCTGAGAATATACCTGCCGCTACCCAGCTGTTTACTCCGCATTGGATTGTCCGTTATCTGGTGGAAAATTCGCTTGGCCGTCTGTGGTTGCTCAATCGGTCCGGTTCGAAGCTCGCCGAAAAAATGGATTACTACATCAAGCCTGAACAAACCGAAACGGATTTTCTTCGCATTGTCACGCCGGAAGAAATAAAAATTTGTGATCCGGCCTGCGGCTCCGGACACATGCTCACCTACGCCTTCGATTTGCTGTATGCAATCTATGAAGAAGAAGGCTACGAGCCTTCCGATATTCCAGAAAAAATTCTGACGCACAACCTTTATGGCATCGAGATCGACGAACGCGCAGGTGAACTTGCTGCCTTCGCGCTGACAATGAAAGCACGTGCCAAACAGCGACGATTTTTCAATAAGAGCATTAAGCCAAACATTTGCGTGCTGGGGAATATGCACTTCGACGGGGATGAACTGACGAACTATATGGATTTTGTCGGACGCGATTTATTTACTGCCCCGCTGCAAAATACCCTGCGTCAGTTCGAAGAGGCCGACAATTTCGGCTCCCTGATCCGGCCTGAACTGACTGACGTGCAAGGCATCTTCCAACACCTGGAAGCCAAGGATGTGTCGGGTCAGTTATTTCTGAGTGAAACACATAAGAAGGTACTGCAAGCCCTGCGGCAGGTCGATTACCTGAACTCCAAATACCATGTTGTGATCGCCAATCCGCCATATATGGGTGCAAGAAATATGAGCGGTAGACTAGGAGCATGGCTAAAAGATAATTACGAAGTCGTGAAATCCGATTTGTTCTCTGCATTTATTCTACGCTGCTCAGAAATCGGGATAAGCCAAGCGCTTATAGGTGTTATGTGCCCGAATGTATGGATGTATATTTCGACGCATGAGCACATAAGGTCATTATTGATAAATTCGAAAAGATTACTTGGTCTTGTTGAGTTGCCGTTATCTGGTTTTAAGGGAGCAACTGTTCAAATCTGCGCTTTCAATTTTGCCAACTCGCTTCCAACTAATGTGCCAGCGTCATTTATCAAATTGACAGGCTTTAAAGGCGGTGATGAAGAAATGGCATCTTTCACAAGAGATACCATTTCAAATCCGGATTGCAAGTGGTTTTACAAAACAAAAACTTCGAGTTTCAACGTTATTCCGGGAATTCCCATTGCATACTGGGTAAGTCAAAAAGTCTTGGCTGCTTTTAACGTAGAAACTGTTTTTGAAACATTTGCCGCACCTCGCCAGGGGCTTGGAACAACAAACAACGATTTGTTCGTGCGATTCTGGTCTGAAGTGAATTTCAACCGGATTACCTTTGGTTGTGCTAATAAGGAAGAAGCCATGTCGTCATTGGCAAAATGGTTCCCTTACACCAAAGGGGGCGGCTATAGGAAGTGGTTTGGAAACGATCTTGATGTTGTAGATTGGCAAAATGACGGCCAAAACATCAGAAAAGCTCTAATCGGAAAAAATCCGAACATTCCTA
>WBZQ01000243.1_pt1 | contig 22344 bp, 26 predicted proteins | sample 5204251 | NCBI WGS metagenome assembly WBZQ01 (sample SAMN12412402, study PRJNA552823) | activated sludge metagenome | isolation source: activated sludge from nitrification reactor of wastewater treatment plant... | place: USA: Virginia | collected 2017-09
TGCAAGGGCTACCTGCAGAAAACTCGACACATAGATAGCGCCAGGAAGAGGCAAGTCAAGTGATGGACTATAAAATTATTCTTCTCGCAGAAGCAATGGGAAAGTGTTGCGTAAGTCATTGATTCTTCTGTGCTGACTGAGGCCGGCGCCGTTGTGTGCTGGAAAATTTCAACCTGGGGCTGGTGGAGAGGGCAGTTTGGGGTGGGAGGGAGGTCAGGCAGGGTGGCTATGGAATGGCGGGAATGGCGCTCGTCGCCAAGAGTTTCAATACCTTGGCAGTGATCTGACGGGCTGAATCGCTGGATCGGGCGGTTCGTAACGATGGAGCATTGTAGTCGTCGAGCCCCCAACTCCATTGAATGGTCCCCGCCGCGAAGACCAGGGCCCCACTGGGTCCCCGATAGAGCGTCATATCGCCAAACACGACCTGTCCCTCCCGTGGGAAGGGAGAATGCGCCAGGATGGTCAGGCCGGGCGGGCCGTCCGGGAAGACACGGTCAATCTCGTAGCCCAGGAGGCCGGGCAGGCGGTAGTCCGGCGGCAAGTCGACGCCTTCAAACAGCGGATGCGAGGGCTGGGTGATCAGGATGTCCCCCTCGACGGGCACCGTTTCGAACATGACGCCCAGCAGGTGGTGTTCGGGGCGGCTGACGGGCGCCTCACGCCACTGTACCGTGATTAAATGATCGTTCGACGGATCGCCGTCCAAGGCCAGAGGGTCCTCCTGAAGGGCCACTTCCTTATAACTGACCATGGTCCGGTTCGGCTCACCGGTAAGCGGGCTTGGCTCCAGTCTGATCTGCCAATAGCAGGTATTCGCAGAAAAGAAGCCGAGGCCCAGCCCCTGGTCGCGAGCCGCTTCCACATGCCGTCGCATCTCGTGAGACCAGTATTCGTCGTGCCCCACTGACAGCCAGGCTTTGCGGCCCTTCCCAAAATCGGCACGGCGATGGGTGTCGATGTCAGTACTATAGGTCACGTCATATCCTTCACGTTCCAACCAACGCACCATGTTGTATTCCCAGCCGGCGGTCGAGAGCGCGCGGGTGGGGTGGATCGACGTGGCGGTGAGGAACTCTCCGGCACCGGTGCCGCTCCCGCCGCGTGGATGTTGGCTCCGGCCATAGGGACGGTTGAAGGAGACTTTCCTTGCCCAGCGCTCCTCGAGGCTGTTGGAGGGATAGGTCGATGTGCCGCCCCAGTTGTTGTAGGCCTGAAAGGTGGTGACGCTCGATTGAAACAGGAAATCGGCAGGCCGGTCGTCTTCCCTGACCACAAAGATGATGTAACTTTGTTTTCCGCTACTGGATCCGGTCAACTTGGCGAGGTAGATCCCGCTGCGCCAGTCCTGTGTGTCGTCTGTGCTGGTGCTGAGCGTATAGGACACCTGCCAGTCACATTCGATGAGCCCGGTGACCGGATCCGCGTGGGGCATAGGTTGCAGGACACCCGGGATGACAATCCCGCCACGCATCAATCTCGCGCCGCTCCCTCCATACCACCCCATGCGGTAGATAGCGATCGTCACCGCGGGGTCGGTGCTGTGAATGTAGAAGCGCAGTTGCTCGCCTCGATTGATGCTGGTGGCAGAGGCGTAGCCCTCAACCTCATGATCGGCAGGATCGGTCAGGACCCAGTCGGACTGTCCAGGGCGGGCATTCTCCAGCGTAATTGGGGAGGTGGCATGGGCGTGAGGGAGACTGAGGAGGGAGAATAGTGTGGTGAGCAGGAGCCCGGCGAGGGCGATGCGCCCCTGCCGTGTTGCCTTACATCCGAAGGCGGTCAAAGTCTTTCACGTCCTTCTTGATGAAATCACGAAGTCGTTTGATGATGCGGGCCTCAAGCTGCCTGGTCCGTTCCTTCGTGATGCCATACTTGGCGCCCATATCTTCCAGCGTGAGTGGGGTCTCGGACAGAATGCGGTTACGGAGAATGTCCTCCTCGCGTTCGTCGAGCGTCTTGGTAAACTCCGCCAGCTTACGCCGAAAGAGCGCCTTCAGCTGCGTGTCGGCCAGTTGTTCGTCTGCCGGCTGTTCATGCGCAGGCAGAATGTCCATCAGCGTGCCGTCATGCTCCTGGCCGATGGGTTGATCCAGCGACAGCTCCCAACTGCCCAGTCGCTGATCCATTTCGATCACATCGCGTTCACGCACATTGAGGCGGTCGGCCAGTAGTTTGCTGTCCGGCGCAAATCCCTCCCGTTCGAGTTTGGCCTTTTCCTTTTTCAGGTTGTAGAACAGTTTGCGCTGATCCTGCGTGGTGCCGACTTTGATGAGGCGATAGGTGTTCAGCAGATACCGGAGGATGTAGGCCCTCGACCACCAGGCTGCGTAGGCGTAAAAGCGCACGTTCTTCGTCGGGTCGAACTTTTTGATCGCCTGCAACAGGCCGACGTTCCCTTCCTGGATCAGGTCCATATGGTCGGCGCCCGTGTGCAGGTATTCGGAAGCGATCGAGACCGAGACCCGCAAATTGGCAAGAATGAGCTTCATTGCCGCATCACGGCTTCCGCGCAGCTGGTATTCCTCGAAGAGGCGTAACTCTTCCTCTTTGCTGAGGTAGGGGTAACGGCGAATTTCCGTCAGGTATTGCTGCAGGGTCGTGACGGGGACGAGGGACGTGCTCAACGGGGCGGACTGTGGCTCTTTCGATGGCTGCCGGTCGGCTGCGTCATGTTCTTCCGTGACTTCCTCGTCCGTGGGCTCCAGGACGTCAGGTTCGAGCGCGTCGTCCTCCAGCTCTGCCTCGAGGTCGGGATCTTTTCTGTGTTTCGGCTGTGCCATTGTGTGTGACGTCGTGGGGTCCAGGGGCTGACTATACCAGATGTCGGGCGCCAGGCAACAAGGTCCGTGGAGGCCTTTCCGGCTCCCTTGCGTCCCCGAAAGAGTGCCTCGTATAGTGCGTGAGCGTGGTGAGTGCGTCGAGCTGTTTCGGTTAAGGCCGGCGGTGCCGGAGAAATCGTTGCCATGAGTCTGGGGCCCTTCACCGTAGCCCTCCGTAGCGGGCATTGGCCGACACTGGTCGGTGCCTGGTTGCATCTGACCGTGAGTTTCATGGTGTGGCTGCTGTTTGGCGCGCTGGCGGTGTCGATAGGAGGCGCGGTATCTCTCACGTCGGCCCAGCAGGGTGTGTTGGTTGCGTTACCGCTGCTGAGCGGAGCGATTCTGCGTATCGTTGCCGGCTGGTCTTGTGATTGGTTTGGCGCCAAACGAACCGGATTGTTTGTGCTTGGCCTTGAGCTGGTCGCGATTCTTTGGGCCGCACTGGGTGGCACGAGTTATGGAGAATTGCTCGGTATTGCGCTGCTCCTCGGTGCCGGCGGGGCAAGTTTTGCGGTTGCCATGCCGGTTGCCGGTCGGGCCTATCCGTCGGCCCATCAAGGCCTGGTCTTGGGGTTGGTGGCGTCAGGTAACATTGGGACGGTGTTGATCCTGTTGCTGGCGCCATGGTGGGAGTTGGCCTTGGGATGGCACGGGGCCTGCGGAATCTTGGCGCTGCCGGTGGCGCTGGTCTTTGGTCTGTTCGCATTCATGGTGCGGGAATTCCCCCGGGCTGGTTCGACTGCAGGGGGAGCGTGGTGGCACGCGGCTTGGGGCATGATGCACGTGCGATCGGTGTCGTGGCTCTGCCTCGTGTACGCGATTACCTTCGGCGGGTTCGTCGGGCTGACCAGTTTTCTTCCGGTCCTCCTGCATGAACACTATGGCAGCGACCCGATTGTTGCCGGTGCCATGGCTGCGCTGTGCGGGTTCGTGGGGAGCTTGATCCGCCCGATTGGTGGAGCGGTGGCGGATCGATGGGGAGGCGTGCCGGTACTGGCTGGCGTCTTCGTGGTGCTGGCGCTGATCACGGCCCTTGCCGGATCTCTGCCCGCCCTGCCCTGGGCGTTGGCGCTGTTGGTCATGACGATTGCCGTCATGGGGTTCGGGAACGGTGTGATCTTTCAGATTGTGTCGGATTGGTTTCCGCAGGAGATCGGTCTCGCGTCCGGGCTGGTGGGGGCGGCCGGCGGGATCGGTGGTTTTCTGGTACCGATGGGATTCGGGCTCCTGCGAGAGGGAACGGGGACGTTTGTGTTCGGATTTGTGAGTTTAGCGGCGGCCAGCGTGATCGCTGCGATGACCGTCAGCCTTGCCCTGAGATGGGGGGCTCCTGGGGTCGAAGCGGCGTCCAATGCCGGCGGTTTTTCCCGTTGACAGGGGCGGTTTGAAAAGAGTTAGCTGGGCCACCCATGCAGGCCGGTCCGTAGACATTCGGGGGAATATGGCGACACCGTTCAATTCGATCGAAGACGCGATCAAGGACATCAAAAAGGGAAAGTTCATCATCCTCGTCGACGATGAGGATCGGGAGAACGAGGGCGATCTGGTGATGGCGGCCGGGAAAGTCACTCCCCACGCCGTCAACTTCATGGCCAAACACGCCCGGGGCCTGATTTGTCTGGCGTTGACGCCGGAACGTGTCGAGGAACTGCAACTGGCGCCACAAGCGGCTGAGAATACGGCCACGTTCGGAACCGCGTTCACCGTCTCGATCGATGCCCGTAAAGGCATCACGACCGGCATTTCAGCCGCTGATCGCGCCACGACGATTCACATGGCGATCGATCCTCGCTGCACCCCGGCGGACTTGGCGCGCCCCGGCCATATCTTCCCTCTCAAGGCGCAGGTGGGCGGGGTGCTCAGGCGGGCGGGGCAGACGGAAGGGTCGGTGGATTTGGCACGGTTGGCCGGGCTCTACCCCGCAGGTGTCATCTGCGAAATTATGAACGAAGACGGCACGATGGCTCGTGTGCCGGAATTGGCCAAGTTTGCCAAGCGTCACAAGTTGAAGATGGTCACGATCAAGGCCTTGATCGAATACCGGATGCATCGTGAAACCTTCGTGCGGCGCGCGGCGAGCGCGTTCCTGCCTACGACGTTCGGTGATTTTGAAGCGATTGCGTTTGAAAATGACATCGACGGCGCCACCCATATCGCACTGGTGAAGGGCAAGGTGGATCCGGAGACGCCCATGCTCGTACGGGTCCATTCCGGCTGCCTGACGGCGGACGTATTGGGGTCATTGCGTTGTGACTGCCGCGAGCAGCTGCATCGTGCGATGGAGATCATCCAAAAAGACGGCCGCGGGGTCTTGTTGTATCTCAACCAGGAGGGGCGCGGGATCGGCTTACTCAACAAAATCCGCGCGTACGGCCTGCAGGACTCCGGAAGCGATACGGTGGAGGCGAATCTCCAGCTAGGTTTCAAGGCCGACTTGCGCGACTATGGCGTGGGCGCACAGATCCTCGTACAGCTTGGGTTGCATCGCATCCGCCTGATCACGAACAATCCACGCAAAATTGTCGGCATTGAAGGGTATGGGCTCAAGGTCGTCGAACGGGTGCCGATCGAGATTCCTCCTCGCGCCGACAATGAAAAATATCTCCGTACCAAGAAAGCCAAGCTCGGGCACCTGCTGAAAAAAGTCTAGCCTGTCGTTGCGCCTCTGGCGGGCCGCGCGTTGTAGGAAACATGATACTGTCGCGGCCTGAAACGTATAGCCATTTGGAGGCGTTTCCAGGTATGATCCCTCTCTTTCTTCGACACACGCAGATTCCAGGAAACGTCTGACTCGGTATTGCATTCGATGAAGCTTCGCAAAGGCTCCCAAGACGCGACAGGTCTGACCTTCGGCCTCGTGGCCAGCAAGTTCAATAAGTTCGTCACCAGCCGGTTGTTGACCGAATGTGTGAAGGCCTTGAGCAAAGCCGGGGTGGCAGACGACGCGATCGAAGTCGTCCGCGTACCGGGTGCATTTGAAATTCCACTGGTGGCACGACAACTGGCTCGCTCAGGGCGGTTCGATGCGGTGATTTGTCTCGGCGCCGTGATTCGCGGCGACACTCCCCATTTTGAATACATTAGTGCCGAGGTCAGCCGGGGCGTGCTCCAGGCCTCCATGGAGTCGAATGTGCCGGTCATCTTTGGTGTGCTCACGACCGACACGGTGGCGCAGGCGATCGAACGGGCAGACCCGGACAAGCTGAATCGTGGGGCCGATGCCGCCAAAACGGCGATCGAAATGGTCAATGTGATGCGGTTGCTCAAAAGGGACGTGACCGGGGACGCACCGCCCTCAGCGGCACCCGCTCGACGGGCCGGGCGATCCACAGCGAGGTCGAAACGCTGACCGGCGTGGCACCATGGCCTCTCGACATCAAGCCCGGGAACGGGCCGTACAAATTCTCTTTCAATACGACATTCATGGCCAGGCTGGACCATGGCTCGATGATTTCTGGATCCAGTATCCACTCACCGAGGAGCTGCGGGCATTCGCGGAGCGGTTGGTTGCCGGTGTCCGTACCCATGCGAAGGAACTGGATGCGGTGATTGGGTCTTATGCGACGAATTGGAAAGTCGGTCGCATGCCGATCATCGACCGGAACATTCTGCGGTTGGGATGTTTCGAGTTGCTCTATGTGCCGGAGGTGCCCGCCAAGGTGACGCTGAACGAAGCGATTGAGCTGGCGAAAAGTTTCGGCGATGAGGAGGCCTCCAAGTTTGTGAACGGCATTCTCGACAAGGTGTTGGGCGCGGATGCCCGATTGGCACGCAAACACGCATTCCCGGAACTTCCGGTGGTGGGCTCCGAGACGTGAAACGTCTTTGGCGGGGATTTTGCTGTTGGATGTTCTGAACGAACGACGCTTCACGAGAGACGACTAACGAGGAAGAGATGATTGAGCGGTATACCCGTCCCCGGATGAGCGCCATCTGGGATTTGACGCACAAGTATGAGATCTGGCTCGAAGTGGAGTTGCAAGCGTGCGCGGCATTTGAACGTGGCGGCCAGATTCCGCGCGGCACCAGCGCCAAGATTCGCAAGAAAGCCAAAATTGATGTGGCGCGTATTGCCGAGATTGAGAAGGTCACGAAACATGATGTGATCGCCTTTCTCGAATCGCTGATGGATTCTGTCGGGCCGGAGCATCGCTTTCTGCACATGGGGCTGACCTCCTCCGATATCGTGGACACGTCCCTGGCGGTGCAGATGACCGAAGCGTTGGATCTGATTCTCGAAGACCTCGACGAGTTGATCGCTGTCCTGAAGAAGCGCGCGCTCGAGCATCGCCACACGGTAATGGTCGGCCGCTCGCATGGTATCCATGGTGAGCCGGTCTCGTTCGGATTCAAGTTGGCGATCTGGTACGAAGAGGCCTGTCGGCACCGGACGCGGCTCCAGGCGGCCAGGAAGGACATTGCCGTCGGCAAACTCTCCGGAGCGATGGGAACCTTCGCGCATCAAGGGCCGGAAATCGAAGAATTTGTTTGCGCGAAGATGGGGCTCGCGTCTGATCCGGTCTCCAACCAGATCGTGCAACGCGACCGCCATGCAGCCTATGCCTCCGCGCTGGCTCTGCTGGCTGCTACCATCGAAAAAATTGCGACAGAGATCCGGCACCTGCAGCGGACGGAGGTGTTGGAAGCGGAGGAATATTTCTCTGAAGGGCAGAAGGGGTCCTCGGCTATGCCGCACAAGCGCAACCCGATCGCCTCGGAGAATCTGTGCGGCCTGGCGCGTCTTGTGCGCGGCAACAGCCTGGCGGCACTGGAGAACGTGGCGCTCTGGCATGAGCGGGATATCAGCCACTCCTCGGTGGAACGGGTGATCATACCCGACAGCACCATTCTGGTGGATTACATGCTGGCCCGCGTGACGGACCTCGTGAAAAATCTGGTGGTCTATCCCGAGCGTATGCAGCGGAACCTCGATCTGACCGGCGGGCTGGTGTATTCGCAGCGACTGCTGCTGGCCTTGATTGACAAAGGCGCTCAACGCAAAGAGTCGTATGAAGCGGTGCAACGCAACGCCATGACGGCCTGGAAGGGCGGGGTGGGCTTTCAGGAATTGGTCCGGCGCGATCCATTCATCACCAGCCATCTGAAGCCGACCGAGATCACGGCCTGTTTCGACCCGATGTACTATTTGCGACATTTGGATCAGGTGTTCCGCCGGGTCTTCGGCGCCCGTGCGATCCCTGCAACGCGGCGGAAGAGGCGGGCATGAGTCTTCCCGCGTTGGCGCGAATTGCACTCTGTGCTGCCGTGCTGCTTGTCACGATGGCCTTGCCGGTTCGGGCTGCCGATCGCGAGGCGCTGCTGACTCAGCCGGGCGTGTTCGGCACGTTTGCCGTCTTTCAGATGGACCATGACTGGTGGGACCTCCCGGGTGAGGCACGGGTTATTGCCGTGGCCGAAGTCAAGGGCCTGGTCGAACAGTTTTCGCGTACGATCGTGGTCGAATCGTATTTGATGCGGGGACTGTCGGACCACGCCGATCTCATGTTCCGCGTTCACGCCCATGCGTTGTCAGACACCCAGCAATTTCTCGCGTCCCTGCAGGGGACCCGATTCGGGCGTCACCTGGTTGCGACGAGTTATCTCCATGGGGTGACCAAACCGGCGGTCTACGCGCCTGGTTTTCCTGAGGACCTGAAGCAGGCGCTGCAAGGACCCGGCGATGCCGGGACCAAGTCCTATGCGATCGTGATGCCGATCCGAAAAGATGCCGAATGGTGGGCCCTTGATCATGCGAGCCGTGGCACGCTGATGCAGGAGCACACGAAGGCGGCGCTGCCCTACATCAATACAGTGAAACGGAAACTGTATCATTCAAGCGGCCTGGACGACTTTGACTTCATCACCTATTTCGAGACGGACAAGCTGGAGGAGTTTCACGGTTTGATCCGCGCCCTCGAGCAGGTCAAAGAGTATCGGCATGACCGGCGATTCGGGCACCCCACGTTGCTCGGAACGATCAGGCCGCTGGATGACATTCTGGAATTGTTCGCGCGGTAGCGGGAGGATTGAGGATGGCTGGCGAACCGGCAGGCACAATGTTGTACGAGGGCAAGGCGAAGAAGATTTTTGCGACCGAGCGGCCGGATCAGGTGCTGCAGTACTTCAAGGATGACGCGACGGCCTTTAATGCCCAGAAACGCGGGACCATCGTCGAGAAAGGGGTGGTCAACAACAAGGTCTCGGAGCGGGTGTTCAAGCTCTTGGAAGACCACGGAATTGCCACACATTTCATCGAGCGGGTGAGCGAACGCGAGATGCTCACGAAAAAAGTGACGATTGTGCCTGTGGAGGTCGTTGTCCGGAATGTCGTGGCGGGCAGCCTGGCCAAGCGATTGGGGCTGAAGGACGGCATGGCCATCGAGCCGGCCATCATTGAGTTTTACTATAAAGATGATGGGTTGGGTGATCCGCTGGTGAACGATGATCACCTCCGCCTGCTGAATGTGGCCACTCCGGCGGTGTTGAGGGAAATGCGGGAGCTAGGGCACAAGATCAATGCGGTGTTGTTGCCGTTTTTCAAAGAGCGTCGAATGGTGTTGGTGGATTTCAAGCTGGAGTTCGGGGTGTTTCACAATCGCCTGATTCTGGCCGATGAGGTGTCTCCCGACACGTGCCGATTCTGGGATCAGAGCACGAAGGAATCGATGGATAAGGATCGTTTTCGGAAAGACTTGGGCAAGATCGAAGAGGCGTATCAGGAGGTACTGAAACGGGTGTGCGGGTAGGGGAGGGTGAGGCAGACGACTCTGCTCACGCAACGCGCGGCCTTGGAAGGCCCTCGTTGGACGCGCGCACGAGCTGCCCGCCTCACGTTCCCCTCGGCAACCTCGCTGGAATTTCAGAGGTGGGGTGGGGAAAGATGAACCGGTTCCTGCAACTGTTTCTAAACTATGGTCTGGTGCTGGCGATTTTGGTGTGGGCTGCCACGGTCGCGATGATGGCCTACCATCTCGAAGAATCACCCTGGCGCTGGGCGTTCATTCTGTTGTCCCTGGCGGGGATCGGAACGGTGGGCGTCATTTTCTGGATTCGCAGGTATGTGAAGAACAGTATGAAGGCACTGCAGCAGGCAGGAAAGACACAATGAAAGCCAAAATTCATGTGACATTGAAGCAGGGCATCCTGGATCCGCAAGGGAAGGCCATCGAACACGCGCTGGATTCGCTCGGGTTCACGCATGCCGCCAATGTGCGGGTTGGAAAGTATATGGAAGTAGACCTGAACGAGACGGATCTCGCGAAGGCCGAGGCGCAAGTCAAGCGGATGTGTGAGCAGTTGCTTGCGAATACGGTGATTGAGGACTATCGGTACGAGTTGCAATGAGAAGGTCGAGACGACAAGAACCGGCCTGTGCTTGCCCAACGCGCGGCCTCAGAAGGCGGTTGTTGGACGCGCGCGGTCATGTCTGGTCTTGCCCTCTCACCGAAGTTCTGTGGGGGTGGGCGGAATGAACATCGGCGTGGTGGTGTTTCCCGGCAGCAATTGTGACCATGATTGCGCATATATCTTCAAGGACGTGCTTGGCCAGTCTGTGGAGATGATCTGGCACAAGGACACGCGGCTGGACGGGCTTGATGCGATCGTGTTGCCGGGCGGGTTTTCGTATGGAGATTACCTCCGCACCGGGGCGATTGCGCGGTTTTCTCCAGTGATGGGTGCGGTCAAGACCTTTGCCAACAAGGGCGGCCTGGTCATTGGTATCTGCAACGGCTTTCAGATTCTCCTGGAGGCCGGGTTATTACCCGGGGTGATGTTACGGAACACGTCGCTGAATTTCATCTGCAAGGATGTGTACGTCAAAGTGGAAAATGCCGCGACCCGTTTTACGCATCGCTGTGAATCGGGGCAAGTGCTGAAGATTCCCATCGCGCACGCAGACGGTAACTACTATACCGATCCAGTCACGCTGGGCGGCATCAAAGCCAATGCACAGGTGGTGTTTCGTTATTGCACCGCTGAGGGGAAAGTGACGCCCGAAGCCAATCCGAACGGCTCATTGGACAATATTGCCGGCATCATGAATGCCGATGGCAATGTGCTGGGAATGATGCCTCATCCCGAGCGGAGTGCAGAAACGATGTTGGGTAACAAAGACGGTCGGTTGATTTTTCTCTCCATGCTGAGCGCGTTCGGCAAGTCGGAGTTACAGACCAGGCTGGTTGGTGCGTGAAAGGTCTGTGGATGCATCGGCGGTTCGGGCTCGCGGCTAACCCTCTACCATTGAGTATGTGTCACGTATGAAAGCCTTTGTGATTACTCCGGCGATCCTTGAACAGCACAAGCTGAGCGAGGAAGAATACAAAAAAATTCTCAGCATTCTCGGACGTGAGCCGAATTGGACTGAGCTGGGAATGTTTTCCGCGATGTGGAGCGAGCACTGTTCGTATAAGAGTTCCCGCATCCATCTGAAAAAATTGCCCACGACCGGCCCGCGTGTTGTGCAGGGACCGGGGGAAAATGCAGGCGCTGTCGACATCGGCGATGGCCTCTGCGCGGTGTTTAAGATGGAGTCTCACAACCATCCGTCTTTTATTGAGCCGTATCAAGGGGCGGCGACCGGAGTCGGGGGCATTCTGCGTGACATCTTCACGATGGGCGCACGGCCGATCGCACTGTTGAACTCGCTGCGATTTGGCGGATTGGAAAATCCGAACACGCGTCATCTTCTCAAAGGAGTTGTGGCAGGTATCGCAGGTTACGGGAATTGCATGGGAGTGCCGACGGTCGGCGGCGAGATCGTCTTCAACGACATTTATGCGCTGAATCCCTTGGTGAACGTGTTCTGCCTGGGTATCGCAAAGAAAGACAAGATTTTTCTCGGCAAGGCGGCCGGTGTCGGGAATCCGGTGATCTATTTTGGCTCAAAGACCGGACGGGACGGCATTCACGGCGCCACGATGGCATCCGACTCCTTCGATGAACAGGCTGCCCAAAAGCGACCGACGGTGCAGGTTGGGGATCCGTTCACCGAGAAGCTTTTGTTGGAGGCTTGCCTAGAGTTAATGGCCGGCGACTGCCTCGTGGGGATTCAGGACATGGGGGCGGCGGGTCTGACGAGTTCAGCGTGTGAGATGGCTTCGCGAGAAGGTACCGGCGTCGAATTAGAGTTGGCGCATGTGCCGCGCCGGGAGCCGGGCATGACTCCATATGAGATCATGCTGTCGGAATCGCAAGAGCGCATGTTGCTGGTGGCCAAGGCCGGTCGAGAGGACGAAGTCATCAGCGTGTGCCGTAAATGGGATTTGGACGTCGCCGTGATCGGGCGGGTGACGGATACAGGTAAGGTGGTGTTGAAGGAACATGGGCAAGTGGTGGCGGAGATTCCGGCCAAGGCTCTGGCCGACGATGCCCCGCGATATGATCGCCCCAGTGCCCCCCCTGCCTATCAAGAGATGTTGCAGGCATTGAATCATGACGCGCTGCCCGATGTGAAGGATGCCAACGAAGCCCTCCTCGCGCTGTTGAACTCGCCGACGATTGCCAGCAAGCGGTGGGTCTATGAACAGTACGATCACATGGTGCGCACCAATACGATGGTCCGTCCAGGATCAGATGCGGCGGTGTTGCGGGTAAAAGGGACCAATAAGGCTCTGGCGCTCTCGGTCGACTGCAACGGGCGGTATTGCCTGCTGAATCCGTATGAAGGGGCCAAGATCGCCATTGCCGAGTGCGCTCGCAATCTCGCCTGTGCCGGGGCAGAGCCGATCGGCGTCACGGATTGCCTGAACTTCGGCAATCCTCAGCGGCCGGAGGTCATGTGGCAGTTCGTGCTCGCCATCGAAGGGCTCAAGGATGCGTGTGAGGCGCTACAGGTGCCCATCGTAAGCGGGAATGTGAGCTTGTACAACGAAACCAACGATCTGTCGATTTATCCCACCCCGATGATCGGCATGGTGGGCTTGATCGACGAGGCTGAGCGCACGGTGACACAGTGGTTTCAGCATACTGGCGATGTCATCCTCTTACTGGGAAAGAATCGCGAAGACCTGGGCGGAACCGAATATCTCAAAGTGATCCACCATCGCGAGCAGGGGTCACCACCATTGCTGAACCTTCAAGATGAGCAGGCGGTTCAGGCCTGTACCATTCGTCTGATCCGGGAAGGGTTAGTGCAGTCGGCTCACGATTGTTCTGATGGGGGACTGGCCGTCGCGTTAGCAGAGTGCTGTATCTCGGGGCCGAAGGAGCATCTAGGGGCTGTGGTACAATTACCCCTCGATGGTTTGCGTCGCGATGCCTTGCTCTTTGGCGAAAGCCAGTCGCGCATTCTGCTGTCGGTGAAGCCGGAACAGGCGGACGCGGTTCTCAATCAAATTCGGGATGCCGGGGTGCCTGTTGCCCAAATCGGTACTGTCGGAGGCAGTCGGTTGCTGATCCGTGTACAGGGTGATCAGCGGATAGAGGGCTGCACGATCGATCTTGATGTGACGGCCTTGCAGGATCGCTGGGCTTTGGCCATTCCTCGTGCATTAGGTCAGGACTAGGATACAGACGCGTCATGGCCAAAGAATTGCCGATCGTCACTCCAGAAAAATTTCACGATGAATGTGCCGTCTTCGGCATCTATGGTCATAAAGAGGCCGCAAATCTGGCCTATCTTGGCCTCTATGCGCTGCAGCATCGTGGGCAGGAAGCATCCGGGATCGTGTCGAACGATGGCGAGCAATTCTACATTGAGAAGGGGCAAGGGCTTGTCGCAGACATTTTTTCGCAACAGGCCTTGTCGCGTATGCCCGGCACAATGGCCATAGGCCACAACCGGTATTCCACCGCAGGTGGGGCAGGCTTAAAGAATGTACAGCCGTTGAGCGTGAACTTCGCCTTCGGCAATCTGGCGGTGGCCCATAACGGTAACCTCATCAATGCCACCATGCTTCGCAGCGAATTGGAAGCGTATGGTGCGATCTTCCAATCCACATCAGATACGGAAGTCATCATCCATCTGATTGCCCATTCGCGAGCACACACCTTGCTCGACCGTGTGATCGATTCGCTAACGCAGGTTCGCGGTGCATTCTCCGTCGTCATCATGACCGATCAGGGAATCGTCGCGGCTCGGGACCCGCACGGGTTTCGCCCGCTCTGTTTGGGACGACTTCGCGATTCCTGGATTGTGGCCTCGGAAAGTTGCGCATTTGATTTGTTGGATGCCGAATACGTTCGGGAGATCGAACCGGGCGAGTTGGTCGTGCTGGATCACCGGGGTGTGACGAGCTACAAGCCGTTTCCCCAGACCCAGCCGGCCATGTGTGTATTTGAGTACGTATACTTCGCACGCCCTGATAGCCGTATCTTTGGCGGTGGGGCTGTGTATTCCGTTCGGAAGGCCTTCGGGCGGAAACTCGCAGAAGAGTCTGGTGTGTCTGCTGACATCGTGATTCCGGTTCCGGACTCCGGCGTGCCGGCCGCGCTGGGGTATTCCGAGGGATCGGGCCTTCCGTTCGAAACAGGGCTCATTCGGAATCATTATGTCGGGCGCACGTTCATCGAACCGGAGCAGTCGATCCGTCACTTTGGGGTGAAGGTTAAGCTGAACGCGGTTCCGGAGGTGCTCAGGGGGAAGCGCGTCGTTGTGGTGGATGACTCATTGGTGCGTGGAACGACGAGTCGCAAGATCGTCAAAATGCTGCGTCATGCCGGGGCCAAAGAAGTGCACATGCGTATTAGCTCCCCGCCGATTGTTTCCCCCTGTTTCTATGGTATCGATACCCCGACCAAGAAAGAGTTGATCGCCTCGAGTCACACAACGGATGAGATTCGGAAGTACATCACAGCCGACAGTCTTGCCTACCTGAGTCTGGAGGGCATGGTGAATGCCGCTTCGGGCATTCCTAGTCACTATTGCGACGCCTGTTTTACCGAGCGCTATCCCATTTCTTTCACCAGAGCCGAGGAACTGCAACTCGGGCTCTTCGACCCATCGCGCTAATCACCTCGTTTGTCGTTTCCTAGGATCGTCTGGACTTCTTCGGATGCCTTGTTAGACTGAGGCATGTCGTGGTTCAGGAAATACCAACTGATCGTCAGCACCGGGCTTGTCGTGTGCGGAGTCCGAGTTGCCTTGCGCGTGTTGAGTCTGAAGAAGGTACTTCATTGGTTGGACCGCAAGCCGGCGAGCGCAGCCATTGGTAAAAATGGCATCGAAGATGTGGCCTACTATCTGGATCGCTGGCTGTCGATCTTTCCCTACCATCCGAAAGGAAACTGCTTTCCGCGTGCACTCACCCTCTTCCTCTATGCCCGCCGTGCAGGGCTGCCTGTTCAATTTCAGTGCGGTGTCATGAAGCTTGACCATCGTCTCGAAGGACACGCGTGGTTAATGCTAAATGGTCGTGACTTTCTCGAACCTTCCTCTTACTGGAAAGCTTTCACCGTCACCCTCACATTTCCCGGTTCACCATCTGTTCCGACCGACTGAGCCTATCGTCTATTTGCTTCGGGCCAGGGTTCTCATTCTTCCAGTTGCCCCGCCTATGGGCATGTGTTGAGCCTTGGGTTGCTGCCCATATTGGGAGTGGCTATGTCTGGGGATTCCTCCAGTGAGGAACCAGATCTTCCCCCCTCCAAAGCGGGCAATATCCACCCTCACCGGTGATAGAGATGTCACGTTGGCAACGATATCTTTGCACTGGTGAAGCCGCACTCCACGATAGCATTCCTCAGACCCAGCAGCCCTCCTCAAACGGTCGTAAGGGGCTGCCGCAGCTGCGACGCTATTGAGAGTTCCCTACCCTCACATTCTGGAGGTACATGATGAACATTGGCCTGCTTGGCTGCGTTGAACCTCAGGTTGAACTGGGTCAGTTATTTCCTGTGCGTCAGGACGATGTGCATGGAACAGTGCTTGATGGAGACTGTGTGCTGCTCAATCTGAACACCGGTCGATATTACACACTCAATGCCGTCGGTGCGTTCGTATGGGAACGGTGTACCGGTACGCGGTCACTCGCGCACATTCTATCCTGCATTCCCGAACACTTTGATGTATCGCCGGAGCGGGCTCAATCAGATGGGTTGGATCTAGTCGTTCAACTTTGCCAAGAGGGTTTACTTCACACTGAAAGGAGGTGAGTCGGATGGAGCAACAGAAGAAAGCGGAGTATGTACAGCCTCAACTCGTGAAACACGAGTTGCTGCGCGACGTGACGGCTATCCAGCTGTCGCGTGTGATCAGACAGGAAACGTTCTAGAACAATCATGTGCTGGGCAAGACGGCTGCAGGCATCGCGAGGTAGATGACTGGGGCCGGATGTCGGTAACCGAACGGAGGATTCGAATGGATAGGCAGAAAGTAGAATACGTGAAGCCTGAGCTTGTGAAGCATGAGTTGCTGCGTGACGTGACGGCGATTCAGTTGTCGCGCGTGGTCGACCAACGAGGTCAGTAACGAACTGAGTTCGGTTGATGCCGGGAAACTGGCCGTCTATTGCGGCCAGTTTCCACTAACGACAGAGCACCAAGTCGCCGGCAGGACAGTCTTGTAAGGAGCGATGTCAATGAACGCGAACTCGTCGACGAGGGATATTCCCCTCTCCATCCATGGCACGGAGATGACATTCAGCACGAATTCACGTGAGTTGGCCGATTCTGTTGAATCATTGCTTCGGTATTTTAGATGCCAGACGCTGGCAACCGCGCCCATGCCCATGCAGTTTAACGCCGTTCAACGTCGAAGCGACATTCCCATCCGTGTTTCCGGCAAGGCAGTCCTGCTGCACAGCGGATCTGGTCTCGTCATTGGCTGTGATGGTCGCACAACCTGGCGTTGCGACATCTATTCGGATCGAGGTGTCCTGTTCGCCGACTTTCATGAGGAAGGCCTTGTGGTAATCGATGGTCGATCTCTCTCTGCGCAGGCCTATCTCGTGCGTCCTGAGGATATGGCCCCGGATATCCGGAATAGCTTCGTTCATTTTGCCATGACCGAACTGCTGAAGCGACGCGGAGTCTTTACCTTCCATGCCACGGCGCTTGAGTACCAGGGGAGTGGGGTATTAATTCCCGGTTTTAGTGGTCGAGGAAAAACCACGTCGTTCCTCTCGTTGTTGCGAGCGGGCTATCGTTACCTCTCTGATGATCATCCCTTCTTTCGGATAACCCAAGGTGGCGTTGAACTTCTTCCTTACCCCCTTAAGATCAACGTCACGGATCAAACAATCTCATTTTTCCCTGAGTTGCGTAACGCGCCTCCTGCTGTGCTCCGTGCAGGAACTCCCAAGCGCTACTTTTGCGCCGAAGACCTGTATCCGAACCCGTTGGGGCAGCCCTGCGCACCTTCCGTTATCCTCTTTCCCGCCGTGGTCGATGCCCCGTACAGCTGCCTTGAGCCGCTATCGAAGAAAGTGGCCTTGGAAATGATTCTTCCACATTCCTTGCTTGTATACGAACCAGAGGTCGCTCGGGAGGAGTTCAAAGCACTGGCGCGACTGATCCAGCAAGCTGATTGCTATCGGCTTCACTTTGGTCGTGACGTCGTGGATTTGCCCTGGTTGGTGACGCCCCTTTTGGAGAAACATTCAATGAAGAAGGCCAGCTGAGATGGGACAACAGTCGAAGTCTGCAACACTTGGATGGCGATCGCTCCGGATGGGGCCAGGTTCTCGCAAGGGGACTGAGGGGTCGGCGACCTTGTCTCGGATGCATCCGGAGGGACGGTTGCTCATTCTTTGTGCACGAACCGTTGTGAGTGATTTTGTTCGCGTTGAAGTGGAGGACATCGTCTCTGAGGGAGTTGATTGGAGCGCAGTCTGGCAGCTTTCGCGAATGCATGGGGTGACACCGTTGGTCTACCGCAACGTAGTTGCGATTTGCCCGAAGGCGATGCCGGCAGCGATTCATGACGCGTTTCGCCGGCACAATCAGGCGAATGTGCTGCTGAATACGCTGCTTGCCAGAGAACTGGTGCTGGTCGTTGATGCCTTGGCGGCCAAAGGGATAAAGGCCATTCCCTTTAAGGGCGTGACACTTGCGCAGGTGGCGTATGCTGATATCACTCTCCGTGAGTGTGCAGACATTGATTTAATTGTTGAGCAGGAGACGATCCCTCAGGCGAGAAAAGTGTTGTGGTCTCAAGGCTATCAGCTGACCAGCCGAGATGAAGGCAAGGGAGAGGCGTCCGAGGAACCCTATCACTTTTTTCAGAAGCGAAACGGTATTGTTGCTGTTGATCTCCAGTGGATGATGGCTCGTCGACATTTCGGGTTTCGGCTTGATCGAGGGGAGTTCTATGGACGGTTGAAGCCGGTGGGGCTACCAGCAAAGGCTGTGATGGGACTGGGCGCGGAAGATCTAGTGATTCTACTGTGCGTACATGGAACAAAGCATGCCTGGGAGCAGCTAAAGTGGATTTGTGATGTGGCTGAACTCGTGCGGCGTCGCCCGACATTGGACTGGAGCCGGGTCTTATATCAAGCCGGGGAGTGGAGATGTCGGCGAACCGTCCTGCTCGGCTTGGGCTTGGCCCAGGCTCTTTTCGATACTGTACTACCGCGTGGGGTGCTTCAAGAGATTGAAGTAGATAAAGATATTCCCTCCCTCGTGCGGAAGATGCCGAAGCAGTTGATGAAGAGGCCAGATCAGGGCATCGATGAGAGCTGCGCAGAGGCCTTGTATATGATGATGAAAGATTCCTGGGACCGATGGAAGCTTGGTGTAGAGCTGTGTCGGAGCGAAACCGATGTCGTGACTCGTTTCCTGCCTTGGTTCCGTTACCAATCCAAACTGCGTATATTGTCGCATTGTCTCAGGCCCATTCAGCGGTTAGTCGCCAGGTGGATTCTTTCCATTCGTATGCGAGAAATGATTGTGCGGTGGCTTCAGAGTTCTGGTTGACCATTCGGACTCCTTATGCCCAGGCGACTTGGTGTCAACGGGCTAACCAGTTCTTCCTTCCCGGGTGGTTGCTCCAGAAAAAAATCGCATGCTAGGATGCCAGAGTATGCGGCATCGACCTAGAGCTGTGAGAAATTGGCGCCAGGAAGCATGGCTACACTCTGCATCATGGTGAGGAAGGAGGCCCTGATGAAACGCATTATGATTGCCCTCGCAATGGCATTGGTTCCGCTGTGGGTCTCCCACGCGGTATTCGCCGCCGGGTTTTTCAAGGTCGGGGAGCCTGCCCCTGCGTTCGCACTCACGTCCATAACCGGTGACGCAGTCTCTCTCGAGCAGTTACGAGGGAAAGTGGTGGTTCTGGGACTGTTTCATATTTGCGACCCTTGCATGATGCAGGGCACAAATTTGCAGAAGGTGCACGAAACGATGGCAGGAAAAAATGTTGCCGTCGTCGGTATCAATTCATCGGGAAACTCGAAGCGGGACGTGGGCGAATTTTTAAGCGCCTTCCCAGTGAAGGTGACCTACCCCTACCTACTTGATCCAAATAAGACCACTGATAAGCTGTATGGCGGCGGCAAGTTTATTCCAAACGTGTATGTGATTGACCAGCGGGGGGTGATCCGGTGGCAACGTGTCGGCAATATGGAGCTCGCTGGAGCCGACATTATTATGCAAGAGGTTGAGAAAATCCTCGCGGCTGCACCCGCAGGTGGTGCAGGAGCGATGTAAGAGGGAGAGCCGGATTCATGGATGAATGGGGTGAAGGCAAAGAGAAGTTTCTTGAGGTCGTGAAGGGGCTTGATTCCGCCGTTGAGGTGGTAATTCCCACGAAGCCAACAAACAGCATGTTCCTGATTTCCTTGACCAGGGGATCAAATCGTAAATTCATCACGGTGTCAGAGGACGACATTGTCGACCTCCCGGATGACGCTGGCATACGCGCGAAGGTTACGAAGACTCTGCAAGATGCGATGGGTGCCTTGTAATTGGTTGAGGGAAGGACTTACGCGTGAAACAGCTTCTGCCAGGGATGTGGCAATGGTCTTGGTTTTCGGAAGAGAAGCAGCTTGATTTTAACGGATTGTTTCTCGCGGTGGGAGAGCATCGAATTCTGATCGATCCGCCCATGATGACGCCTGAGGCGAGCACTCTCATTCGACGGCAAGGAGGCGTGGACTATATTATCGTCACGAATCGCGATCATGTCCGGGAAGCAGCTACCTACCAGAATGAATTCCGCTGCCAGTTGCAGGTTCCCGAGGTAGATCGGGCGCAGATGGATGTGAAACCGTCGAAAACGTTCAAAGATGGGGAATTGTTGCCCGGGGGGATTTGGGTCATTCAGCTCAAAGATCAAAAGTCTCCTGGCGAGTCAGCCCTCTATATCCAGCAGGGAAAAGGCGTCTTAATTGTTGGCGATGCGCTCATTGGCAAGCCCGCCGGTGGATTGAGTTTGCTGCCCTCCGAGAAATACCAGGACCTGAAGGCAGCGAAGGAGGGGCTTCAGCGCCTCTTGAAGTATAATTTCGACACGATCCTAGTCGGCGATGGCGCGAGCATCACATTCGGGGCCAAGCAGGTGGTGGAGAACGTGCTGCAAGGGTAATGAGCGATGCCGCTGCGCAATGGACTATCAGAAGAATTGAATCGTCAGGGTAACGAGCATTTTGCCCGCGGGCATTACACCGATGCGTACGCCTGCTATGCAAAGGCCTTAGAGTGTGACCGGTTGACAGGCGATCATCGAGCGTTGAGCGCTACGTTGGGTAATCTCGGCAATATCTGCGCGGTCAGTGGGCGGCGTGAGTCGGCGCAGAGTTATTATCAGGAAGTGCTCGAACTCCAAAAGGTTCTGGGAGACGAGAAAGGCATCGGGACGACGCTCGCGAATTTGGGGAACCTGCGTGCAGATGCGGGGGAATGGGACCGGGCGAGGGCATACTATCTTGAGGCGCTGGATATCATGACGCGAGTTCATGATGAGCTGGGTAAGGCGGTGTTGTTTTCCGATCTCGGCCTGATCGCCAGAGAAACCGGGCAGTGTGAAGATGCCTTGCGCTATTATGAACAATCATTAGTGCTCATGCGTCGCCTGAATAATCAGGGTGGTGTGGCGGATGCCTGGCGGATGATGGGGCGAACGTTTGCCGTTCAGAAGCGGTATGAAGATGCCATCGCTTGTTGTCAAACCAGCCAATCAATCGCAGAGCGAAATCGTGATGAATTGCGAGCCGGCGGTGCACGGTATGTGTTGGCTCAATGTTATGAGGATCTGGGGCAGTTACACATTGCCGCTGAATTATTGGAGCAAGTCGTACGCATGGACCGTAAATACCAACTGCCTAAATTGGCGGAGAACACCGGCCGTTTAGAATCTCTACGCGCTCGCCTGCGAGCGGAAAATTCGACCCCTCAGCCCAGGCGGTTCCAGGCATGACTCTTGAGACTGTGAAAGCGTGGGAACAACTCCGGTCTCGGCTGCGTGGTGCCATTCCTCAATTTTATGAACTGGAATCCGGTTCTGCCCTTGCCCTGGATTTGGGGGATGATGGGTGGCTGTTAGAGATACGTGATGACGGCCAGTTTCTCTGTCAGCACGGAATCGCCATGGATGACGTCAAAAGCCTGATGTGCGATGGGACGACGGAGGATCTCGGCAGTGATGAGGTCGCGAAGCAGGCCAAGTATTTTTTAGGTCCCGCTGTATCCAAGAAACGTCCGGCGCTTCTAAAGGCGGGATTTGCAGAACAAACGGATATGAACGACGAATACGTTGCGATTACGTTTCACAAGCCCATCGATCTCCAGCGATTCGACGACGTCATTGGCGCCGTGCGTTGGTGTCAGATGCTTTTTAAGTCGTAGCATGCGCTGGACCCTCGACAGTCGGCCTTCTTGTGACCTCTCGCCCCATTACAAGCATTGAAGCCTTCCGTGCCGCACTCGGCGCGTACCGGTTGCCACGTGTTATCCTGACGGCCCTCGAGCTCGATCTGTTCACCGTCATTGGTCGGCGGACGTGGTCCATCCCCAACCTGGCTGTGGTCCTCAAGGTGAGCGAACGCGGCTTGGCGATCCTGTGTCGGAATCTTGCGATGGGCGGGCTCTTGGAAAAGCGAGGACACGCCTATCGCGCGACCGTATTTGCCGCAACTGTCTTGAATGCCCGACATCCTCTCCATCGGGGTGCCTATATCAAGCTCCTCACCAGTCACTGGGAGGATTGGTCGCATCTGACCGAAGCCGTACGGAACGGACGTCCCCTGGGCCGCGATGAACCTGATACTCCCGCCTCTAGACGTGAGTTTGCCTGGGCCATGCATCATCGCACCGTGGACATCGCATCAAAGATAGCCGCGCAGCTCGATTTTGAAAAGGCGAAGACTGTGCTGGATCTTGGGGGCGGACCCGGGACCTACGCGATGGCATTTCTAGCCCAGTACCCGCATCTCAGGGCAACTGTGTGCGACCGTGCGCCGGCACTTGCCGTGGCCAGGCAGATCGCGAAAAATCATAAAGCGAGAAAGCGCATGTCATATCTTGCGCTCAACTTTATGGAAGAGGACTTGCCGGGGCAGTATGACGTCATCTGGTATTCCAACGTCCTGCATATCTATTCGCCTGAGCAAAACCGGGCGTTGTTCCGACGCGTATATGCTGCGCT
>WBZQ01000868.1_pt1 | contig 22306 bp, 22 predicted proteins | sample 5204251 | NCBI WGS metagenome assembly WBZQ01 (sample SAMN12412402, study PRJNA552823) | activated sludge metagenome | isolation source: activated sludge from nitrification reactor of wastewater treatment plant... | place: USA: Virginia | collected 2017-09
AATACAAACCGGCGCTCATGCTGATCGATGACGCCGATACGCCCGCCAAGTGGTACTACAAACTGAAGGCCGCCCATCTCGCCGCCGTCCAAACCGGACGTCCCTTAGACCATCCGCTGAAAGACCGCGTGACGCTTCGCTGGAGAAGTTAGCCGACCGGGTTATTTGAGCTGGTGACTCGTGCCGTGGTTCGGCTCGTTCAAGAGCGCCATGGCCCGACGAATCTGGTCGCGGGATCCGAGCAGCGTGACGACATCGCCGGCCTGCAGCCGCACGGTTTCGGAGGGATTCGACTGGGTGACCTGGCTGCGAGTCCAGGCAATCACCGACGCGCCGGTCCGTGGGCGAATGGAGAGTTCCGTCAGCGACTTTCCCACCGCCGGAGCCTCGTCATCGATCCGGCAGGTTTCCACTTCGACATCGGTCAGCGTCCCCCCGCGGAGATGATGGGCCAACTCCGGCATCTCGCTCCGCCGCAACAGCGCATACCCTTCGCGCCTGATTTGCTCCGCTTTTCGGGCCACAAATTCCTGCGGCAAACTGTAGGTGCGCAGCACCAGGGCAAAGATTTCGATCGACGTTTCGAACTCTTCCGGCACCACATCGTCCGCACCCAGCTGATGCAACTCTTCCAGCTCTCTCAAATAGCGCGTCCGCACGACGATGTGGAGCTTCGGATTCAATCCTTTGGCCACCTTCACCGTTCTCCGGGCCGTGAACGGATCGGACAAGGCCACGACCAGCACTTTGGCGTCGTCGATCTTCATATGCCGAAGCACGTTGGCATTCGAGCCGTCACCGTAGTAGATCGGCACGCCATGACGCGCCTCGCGGCGCACCGTTTCACCGTCCAAGTCCAGGGCCACGTGCGGGATTTCGGTTTCGCTCAATACGCGGGCGAGGTTTCGACCATTGAGCCCGTAGCCCACAATAATGACATGGTCTTTGATCCGGATCTGAGAACCTTCCAGCTGCTCGACATGGGCGGCGGTGCGGGTCGGCATCCAACCCCGAACGCGTTGCATCGCTTCGATCCGCCGCCCCAGATGGGGCGACCACTGCATCAAGAACGGCGTCACCACCATCGTCAAGACCGAGGTCGCCAAGAATAAATTGTAGAGGTCACCGGTGAACAACCCCGCGTCTTGCCCCTGTTGCGCCAGGATAAAACTGAATTCACCCACCTGCGCCAGCGCCATTCCGACCAGGACTGCTGACCTCGGCGGAGCCCCTGCCGCAACCATCGCTCCGGTCCCGGCCACCAGCTTTCCGACAATGACGGCCAACAGAAGCCCCAACACAATGAACGGGTGCTCCAGCACCACACGCATGTCCATCAAGACGCCGATCGACACGAAAAACAGGCTATTGAAACTGTCACGGAAGGGCAGGACTTCGGCCAATGCTTGATGGCTGTATTCAGACTCCGAAATAACCAACCCGGCGATAAAGGCACCCAGAGCCAGCGAGAGTCCCCCCAGCGAGGTCAGCCAGGCAATCCCGAGACAGAGCACGATGATCGAGAGCAAAAACAGCTCACGGCTTCGACTCCGCACGATATGGCGCAGGAGCCGCGGCACGAGATACCAGGCCGCCGCAACGATCAACCCGACCACAATCGCCGCCTTGACCAAGGTCATCAGTACCGTCCCCATCGCACTCCCGCTCGGAGTGCCCAGGATGGGCGTAACCAGCATCATCGGAACGACGGCAAGATCCTGGAAGATCAGAATCGCGACGGTGGCGCGACCGTGAAACGAATCACTCTCCCCCTGTTCCGAAAGGGCTTTCAGCACGATGGCCGTGCTGCTTAATGAGAGGAGAAAGCCCCAGAAAATCCCTTGTTGATACGAAAGGCCCACCGCCAACGCTCCGAGCAATGCCAGGACCAGGACGCCCCCCGTTTGAACCGGCGCGGCAACCATGAGAATGCGTCGGGCAGCTGCAAAGTGTGCGGAGGAAAATTCCATTCCGATCGTAAAGAGCAGCAACACGATCCCGATCTCCGCGAGGACCTGCACCTGGGACACATCGGGAATCAGATGCAACCCATGGGGACCGATCAGGGCTCCGGCCACCAGGAATCCGGCGATCGACGGCAGGCGAAATTGATGGAACACGAAGACCACCGCGGTGGACACCGCATAGATCACCAATAGATCGCCGAGAACTGCGTAGTCACTCATCGTGTCATGGGATCGAATTGTGGTTGCGAACGGGTCTCGGTATGTTGTCGTGACGCAGCATACCGTAGGGGCCTCAGCGGGACAAGGAGTTCCGCTTGTCCGGCCACCCGCGCTCGGTTAGCAGGTTGCGGAAAAACTCATTTTGAGTCCCAAAGCCACCACAGATACGCGGTGTGGGACGACGTTGAACAGCCTCGCAGGATGCGCAAAAAGGCCGTCTAGCAAGGCCGCAGCGAGCACAGGGGCGAATCGTACTCTTGCGGTACGGTGAGCCGCTGAGCGATGCGAGAACGCCGCTGGCGGACTTTTTCCGCATCCTGTTAGAGTCGCGCACGCCGCGTAGGAGAACATGAACCGGGGAGGCCGCTCTGCGCGCCATCATTTTCGACTTCAACGGCGTGATCGCCGACGATGAAACGCCCCACCTGCGTTATTTTCAGCAAGCGTTGGCCGAAGCGGGACTCAGCCTGAGCCAGGAAGAGTACTACGGGACCTACCTGGGCATGGATGAACGAACCTGCGCGGCCGCATTACTCGAAAAACGGGACGGAATCTGTGACCCGGCGATTCACACCGGGATTGTCGAACGAAAGGCCGACTTGTTCCGCGCACATACCGCGCTGCATCAACCGGCATTGTTTCCCTGGGTCACCGGGTTCGTGCAGCGCGCGGCGAAAGCGTACCGTCTGGCAGTGGCATCCGGCGGCCGACGGGAGCAGATCCGTGCCGCGCTCACCGGCACACCCATCGAACAGGCGTTTGAGGTGATTGTCTCCGCGGATGACTGCGCCGTCGGCAAACCGGACGCGGCGATCTATGAGTTCACACTCAGGCAGTTGAATGCGCGTATGCCCCGCCCACCCCTGCTCAAGGCCAGCGAATGTCTGGTGATCGAAGATTCTCGGGCAGGAATTCTGGCAGGCCTGAAGGCGGGCATGCGCGTCCTCGCCGTTGCGACGACCTACCCGGCATCCCAGCTCGTCGACGCACACCTGGTCCTTCCGAGCTTGAATGGTATCGACCCGGCAGACCTCGCCCGTCGGCTCTTTTAATCACTGAAACCGGAAGGGATGATTCATGCTGAGATGCCGCACGCCACCGGCAGGACTTAAAACGGAATGCGAATACCCATCTGAAACTCGTTCGGCATCATGCCCTTACCCAAGCCTAACGAGTCGCCCAAGAGGTTTTGCTGAGGGAGTCCCGGCATGGGACCGAGGGCCCGATCCCGCTCCGTCACGTATCCCCCGCCGAATCCGGCCCCCACATACGGGATCAGGGTCTGTTCACTGACCTGGACACGACCACTCAAGGTGGGCGTCTGTCGAAAGAGGTCGACTTGCCTCTCGCTCGCTGCAGGGGCCTGGGACAAGACGTTCGATGATTGGCTACGCAACTCACTCCAAGCCGCTGTCTCGGTCGAAGGCGCCTCAGCCAAAGCAAGACCTTGCCCGGCCAGCACCAGCCATCCTGCTACGAGCAACGACAAAATCATCCCGTTTCTGCTCATGTCCACTGATGCCCTTTGCATAGAGAGGGGAGCTTTATGTCCACTGTACTCCATACTCTCAGCCGCAACAAGTCCCGACTCGGCATCCAGGACAAGTCGGCTCACAACGACTTGAGACGCCGCGCCACGCGACTACTCTTAATTTTCCGGGACGGTCTGACTGCGCTTACCGAGGGAAGAATGGAACCGCGTCGGAGAACTGCAGGGACGAAGGACGCTCCGGCACTGGCGGGACCCCTGGAACATCACCGTCACACGACCGAGTAACTCGAGGCCATTGATCCGTCGTCACGCATCCCTCTGCATGGATAGCGCCGAACGCGTGCAGGGGTTCAAGCAACTCTGCTGAGTGTTATCGCAATACGCGGCCAGGTAGGTATCGGAGGTGACCGAGTGGCTTGACGGGCTTCTCAGCCACCTCCCGGGGGAAACGCTTCCGGAACACGCGCTCCACAGGCCATCACGCCTTGTAGTACTCCCGATACCATTCTACGAAGCGGGCGATGCCGGTCTCGATAGAGGTCGCAGGCTTGAAGCCCGTATCGCGCATGAGATCCGCGACATCGGCATAGGTCGCAGGCACGTCGCCGGCCTGGAGAGGAAGGAAGTTCTTTTGGGCTTTCATGCCCAGCGTCTGTTCCAGCACCTCGATAAATCGCAACAACTCGACCGGTTGGTGATTGCCGATGTTGTACAGTCGATAGGGAGCGGAGCTGCTGCCGGGGTCGGGGTTGTCGCTCGCCCAGGCCGGATCAGCCTGCGCAGGACGATCGAGCGTGCGCAATACGCCTTCGGCGATATCATCGACATAGGTAAAGTCCCGCTGCATCTTCCCGTGATTGAACACGTCGATGGGCTTGCCTTCCAGAATCGCCTTCGTAAAGAGAAACAACGCCATATCCGGACGGCCCCAGGGCCCGTAGACGGTAAAGAACCGCAATCCCGTAATCGGGAATCGATAGAGATGCGCGTAACAATGCGCCATGAGCTCGTTCGCCTTCTTGGTCGCGGCGTAGAGCGATACGGGGTGATCGACATTGTCGTGCACCGAGAACGGCATCTTCGTGTGGCCGCCGTACACCGAACTCGTGGAGGCATAGACCAAGTGCTCGGCCTTGTGATGCCGACAACCTTCGAGAATGTTCAGGAACCCATCGACGTTACTGGCGGTGTAGGCGTGCGGATTGACCAGGGAGTACCGGACGCCGGCCTGCGCCGCCAGATGCACGACGCGCCGAATGGCATGCTGCTCAAAAAGCGCCGCCATCCCCGCACGATCGGACAGATCCAGTTTGACGAACTGAAATTGGGGATGAGACTTCAGGCGTGCGAGCCGCGCTTCTTTGAGGCGCACATCGTAGTAGTCATTCAGATTGTCCAGACCGAGCACGGTGTCGCCACGATCGAGCAATCGCCGGCTCACATGAGACCCGATAAATCCGGCGGCGCCGGTGACGAGCACTAATCCTTTCCCAGACCCCATATCGCTCCCTTCCTTTCCCAACAGGCTGTTGAAAACGCTCGCCAGCATCGTTCCCGCAAGACACTGCCGCCTCACCGTACTGCACAAGTACGATTCGCCGCTTCGCTTGCTGTGGCCTTACCGGACGAGCTTTCTGAACAGCCTGTTAACCGATTACCGTCCGTTGCGCTTCATGAATGCCGGATCCCCGTGATCCAGTCGATAGAGCGACAGGGGCGCCAGGGCCGCGGCCGCGGATGACACCTGCACCGCCCCATCACTGCCGATCCGGAACAGATCCAAGGCATGAGCACGATGATACCCGCACCCTCGCACGCCGAGAAGGTCTTTCAGCTTTTCCGGATGCTCCCAGTTCGCCGTGAGAAGCGCCGTACGCGCCGGATTCCGCTGGCTGAACATAAACGACAAGTGATCGGGATACCAGTCGGCACCGCCGGTGGCATAGGACACAAACAGCCTCGCCCGGGCGACGGCGCAGAGTTCGTCCAGATACCCGTTCGTGAGGTACCCGTTCTCTCCGACTTCGAGCCAAAGGCCAGGGTGGGACAGGGGCGCATGGGCGGCATAACTCCGGATTTCCTGTAGCTGCTGTTGCGAGGCCAGTACCAGCGAGATGGGACCATATTTCTGAACGAGCTGTTGAATGACCCCTTCCTTGATGGCCGACCGGCCGTTGTTGGTCGGGCCGCTGTCGGCATGCACCAGCACATTCTGCCCGCGATCGGTCACGAGGTAACAGTTTCTCGGCATCTCCAAATCGCAAGGATCTTCGCCGTAAAACGGGACCGAGACCACGGCGCCGCCATCGAAGGTCCAGGTTTCCCCGTGCGCCAGTTCGACGATCTGGGTGAATCCCAACTCCCGAAGCAGCGGCAGGTAGTCGTAGAAAAACTTCTTCCGATTGCGCCGGCTGGGGATCACGATCGGCACGTCCTTCGGCACGTGCAGCAGGGTCCGGGGATCCACGTGATCGTCATGGTCATGGGTCAAAAAAATCGCCGCCGGTTTCGGCAGCATCGAGACCCAGAGGCTCGGCACGTTCGACTCCGCGAACCAGGGCAACAGCCAGGGATCGAACAACAGGAACCGGTCCTGCTGCCGATACATCAACGCGGCATGGCCCAGATGAATCGTGTCCCGATCCCTGGTATTGGACAACCACTGGGCTCGAATCGATGCGTCCTTCGCAGGCGTGAGGCATTCGTATTGAACCAACAGCTCCATCAACTTGGTCAACAGCCGCTCGCCGTCCCGACCGGCCGTCGCCACGATCGTCTGAATCGCCCCGGCCTGCTGCGTGCCATCCAACATCCCCAGCAGTTTTCCGACCACCGGTCCCATGGGACGCTCAAACGGCACAGGAATCGCCTGACGTTTCACGGCATTGAAGATGCGCAGGCCGGTGTTGACCACGGTCGCGGATTTTGTCGCATCGAAAGGATGCGACCAGTGAAACTGCCCATCCGGCTGGCGCCGGGCCGTGATGTGCTGACTCAGCTGTTGCCGGGAATTGACCAGCTCGGCATAGGCGTCTTCCAGCCGCACCCTGGTCTGCGGGTCCCCGAGTGTGGCGCGACGGGAGAACACATCGCTGATGGCGGTCTCCACACAGGCAAGAAAGAGGCTGTGGGCTTCGTGCAAACTCGCCACCACCTCCGGGGCCACACCGCCGATGAAGGGAAACGGCCCCGGGGGCTGAGTACTTTCAAGCTGAACCCACACCCAGGGCGCCAACCCGACATACTGATCACGCGGCAATGTGTCCCAAATACCCATGGTGGTCAGGCGGGGGGCAAGAATTCCATCCGGCTGATCGTCGGTTCGTATAACGCCTGGATGACATTCCCGTCCGGATCAGTAAAGTAGAAGGAGTAGCTGCCGTCCCGATGTTGCTTGGGAGGCTTGGCGATGGTGGCCCCATACTGAGCCGCATCCTGCTGGACATCACGGAACATCTCATCCACGTGCGCAGGGCTTTCCAGAATTACACCGACGTGATCGAGTAACTGCCCACCCAACGGCTGGTATTGAGCCAACTCGGCAGGCGCGATTTGATGCAAGGCCAGGTTGTCGGATCCCGAACTGAAGTACACATTGTCCGGGTCCGGCTCCCACACCACTTTCATACCCAGAAATCGCTCATAGAACGAACGAGACCGCGCAAGGTCGGTCACACGCAGGGCCAGATGTCGCAAGCCTCGATGAGTCGGCACGGCGAAGTCTCCTTGGCCGTATAGTAGGGGGGGGCCCGTCACCCCGTCAATCCTCATTCTCCGGCCTCGGTCCCCCCGGCACACACATTCTCCGCCCAAGCCGTGTCTGAATTCTTCGCCGCTGTGGTACGATCTGCCATCGATCTTTTTGAACCAAAGGAGTGTTGAGCTATGGTGGCACGATCCGTCCTCGCAATAGTGGTGGCGCTCATCGGACTGAACGGCGTGAGTTCGCACGTATTCGCAGCGCAACAGGCGGCTCTCCCCAAAGAGATCACAGGGAAGGATGGCGCGCCGTTGGTCCTGATTCCTTCAGGGTCGTACCCGATGGGCGTGCCGACCGGAGACCGCGACGGCGGACGCGATGAATACCCCCGCCACGTCATCGAGATCACCGACTTCTATATCGACAAATATGAAGTGACGAACGCGCGTTACCTGGAATTCGTGAAGGCCACGAACCACCGTGTTCCGCAGAATCCCAAGAATCCCACCCGCAACCTCTGGGAAGGGATCGGCATTCCGGCATCCCTGGCCGACCGTCCGGTGATCAACGTCGATTGGGCCGATGCCGACGCCTACTGCAAGTGGGCCGGCAGGCGATTGCCGCGGGAGGCCGAATGGGAGAAGGCCGCCAAGGGCAACAATGATTGGCGCTTTCCATGGGGCAACGTGGAGCCGACCGACGGACACCTCAATTTCAACCAGAAATGGGTCGGCGAAAAGACGCTGATGCCGGTGGGCAGTTATGAGAAGGGTAAGAGTCCCTATGGCGTGTATGACATGGCGGGAAACGTCTGGGAATGGGTCAACGACTGGTACGATTCGAGGTACTACGAAAAGAGCCCCGACAAGAATCCTCCGGGCCCGGACAGCGGCGAGAAGAAGGTCATTCGGGGAGCCGGCTGGCAGAATGAGACGCCCACAGTCCGTATCTTCACCCGAGTGGACAGCGACCCGACCATGAGAAATGAATCGACCGGATTTCGATGCGCAATGGACGCCAGGTAACTCAGTCAGCTTGGTAGCCGGCGGTTGAATCACGGAGTACGATGGCCAGTACAGGGTTTAACGGGCTGACCGTCGCCGCGTTTGAATCGCGCATGGCGGCGGAAATGACGCGACTGATCGAGCGCCACGGCGGCAAACCGCTGGTGGCGCCGGCCTTGCGGGAAATCCCGCTCGAAGACAATTCTGTCGCGCTCCGGTTCGGTGAGCAGCTGCTGACTGAAGGTCTCGACGTGCTGGTCCTGCTGACCGGGGCCGGCACGACCACCCTCTTCGAAATCCTGCACAGCCGTCACGCCAAAGACACGATCAAGAGTGCTTTGAAAGAGACGGTGCTCATTGCGCGCGGCCCCAAACCGGTAGCCGCACTCAAAGCCCTGGGATTCCAACCGACGTTGACGGTCCCGGAGCCCAACACCTGGGTGGATGTCGTCTCCACATTGGACGCCCACCGGCCGGTTAACCGGTTACGCGTGGCGGTGCAAGAATACGGGCTGCCGAACCGCGACTTGGTGGAGGCGTTGAAGCAGCGCGGAGCCACTGTGGTTTCAGTCCCCGTCTACCGCTGGGCGCTCCCGGAAAACACGGCTCCGCTCAAGCAGTCCATCAGGCAGATTCTGGACGGGCAGGTGCAGGTGATGCTGGTGACCAATGCCGCACAGATTGATCATGTGATGCTGGTTGTCGAGCAGGAAGGAAAGACGGAGGAGTTCAAAACGATCTGCCGGAAACTGGTCATCGCGTCCATCGGTCCCACCGCCAGCGAACGCATCCGCAGTCACGGGCTCTCCGTAGACTTCGAACCGTCACACGGAAAAATGGGGATTCTGGTAAAAGAGACGAGCGAGCAGGCCCACTCGCTTATGGCGAGGAAAGCGGGCGCGTGACGGGAGGAAGCTTGACGGCTACTCCATGCTCAATCGTGAATGATATGTGCCCTCGCTGTGCGCCTCGGTTGGCATAGGCTTCGTAGACTCTACCTTCCTCCAACGCGACGAGGTGATTGCCTGAGGAGCCCTCGATGAAAAACCCGCGTGGCACCTCGCCGAACCGAATCGCTCCCACTGCGAGAGCATCAATCTCGGGCAACTCATCCAGCGGTTTGAGCAGTTTCTTGCCGTCTTGCATCCTGTACAGCGATGACTCTTCGTAGGTCGCAACCTCCCATCTCTCGCCGGAGTAGTGAGAGACGACTCCGAACCGGCTTAGAGGTGCAGGATCCGGTGCATCGTTTTCGTGAACGATGAATAGAACTGATCCGTCCTCATTCACAATCTCGATGTTGAGATCCTCAATCTGACAGGCCGCCAGCAGCAAAACAAGGCTCATCAGGCCTGAGACGAGCTGATTGGTCCTTCGCTGTGTGGGAATTGCCAGGTGAGGCACCTCCGACTACTTCGCTTCGGTCGACTGTCCTGAGGCCCCTTCGTGCACGTCCCGCGCACAACGGAAACCCATCCAGTTCATCTTGGTATTGGGATCCGTGCCATTGCGCTGCGCGACACGCACGCTGGGAGTGCTGTCGATCCAGCCTCCGCCGCGAAAGCTCCGCTGGCTCCCCGTCTCCGGGCCTTTCGGATTCTTGTCCGGTCCGGTGGTGTAGTATTTCGGGTCATACCAGTCTGCGACCCACTCAGCCACATTCCCCGCCATCTGAAACACGCCATAGGGGCTGGCGGCATTGTCGTACTTATTGACCGAGATAATCGGCGGATAGAGCAGTAACCGCTCCGGACGGTCCCGCACCGGTCCGGAAAGACCGGTCCGGCCGAAGTTTGCACGGGACAGTCCGGCCATCTGATTCCCCCAGGGGTAGATGCGCCCGTCCTCACCGCGCGCGGCCTTCTCCCATTCCGCTTCGGTCGGCAACCGTTTCCCCGCCCACTTGCAGTACGCCTCTGCGTCGAACCAGGACACGTGCATGACCGGGTGACTGACCATCGTCTCTTGAAAATTCCCTCCGTCGTACTGCCAATCGATGAGGGGAACCAGATCCGACGCCAGCACAAATTTCAAAAACTGCACCGTGGTCACTTCGTATTTGTCGATCTCATAGGCGTCCAAATAGACTTTCCGCTGCGGGAACTCCGCCAGATAGGAATTCTTGTCGACCTTTCTATCACTTCCCATGAGGAACTCGCCCGCCGGGATACGGATCATCTCGTCATGCGCCGGCAACTTGGCGCGTTCCATCGCCAGCTTCTTGCCTTCCGGCGTCCATTCACGAACGACATCGGCAACATCCAGCGCATAGAGGGACCCGCTCATTCCCAAGACCACCGCACTCATAGCCCACAGGGTCGTTCCTAGCTTACGCACGATGAGACTCCTTTATCTTCGACTCACGCATTACATCGGCTGCTGATTCGGTTCCGCGGCAGCCGGCTGGTGATCGAACTCTTCCAATGGCTCGAAATTGAGCGGCAACTGAAACAGATAGTCGATCAGGGGCCTGAATTTGACGTGCTGGTACTCAACAATCCAGCTCCCGTCTTTCTTGGCCAGTTTCATCGGAAAGTGGATATCGGTCGCGAGCCATTGATAGTAGACTTCCGTCCGCTCGCCATCCTTCACCGTCACTTCATAGAGCGTGGTCGGATGCCCCTCGCGCGTTTCCGTCCCGATCTCTTCGCGCGACACCTCCCCTTCCAGCCGCTCCGTGACCTTCAGATCCTGCTCCGCCTGGTACGGCACAGTCTTGAAGTGCTTCATACGCGACAGCAGGAGCCAGACCACCTTCTTGTCTTTGCGCACAATGCTGATGTTGACGGGCCCCATCGTGTGATGTTCGATCCGCCACATGTTGTCCCGATAGAAGATGTTGGACTTTTGAGTTCGACCATTGATCTTGGTGATTTGATCGGCCGTAAACTCCAGCGCCCCGGCCTCCACGGCAGCCAGGCTCCAGAGCACCGCCAGCACGGTCACCCACCTGCCCATCCACATCCCGCGTATCCTACCGATGCCCGATCCGCATTTTCCAGCCCGCTTGCGACACATGACGATGCTCCTACTCTCGGCCTCCGAATGACCCCTGTTGATCCATCACCCCACACCACCCATCAGCCTACGACCCCGAGCCGCCAGTGAAACGGCCGAGGGACCGGCCAGAACAAGAACCGGATGCCCGGGGGCGTCCTCCCGCGCCTCAACCATCTGCTGTGTCGGTGACAACCGGCATCACGGAGAGGGCGTCCCGCAGCGCTGATTCAGAGAGACCTCGCTGCATGCGCCGCGGCTGGATTCGCCTGCCCGGCATGGTGACCGGGCAGGCATGCGGCCTCTGAGAGAGGGGATTCGACTTACGACTTGGCCTTAATACACTCAATGTCCAGCTTGATAAAGACCTCGTCTCCAACTACCAGTCCTCCGCTATCGAGGGCCTTGTTCCACACCATGCCGAAGTCTTTCCGGTTCACTTTGCCTTCGGCCGTAAATCCGGCCCGGGTATTCCCCCACGGATCCTTGGTGACCCCGTTGAAATTGCCCGTGAGCGTCACCTCTTTCGTCACCCCATGCAGAGTCAGATCACCGACGGCGGTATAGCCGTCGCCCGTCTTTTTATAGCTCTTCATTTTGTACGTGATCGTCGGGTATTTCTCGACATCGAAGAAATCGGGATTGCGCAGATGCGCGTCGCGCTTTTCATGGTTGGTCGTCACCGAGGCTGTCTTGATCGTCGCTTCAAGCGCCTTGACCGTCCCGGCGTCGGGGTCCATTTCGATAAATCCGGTGTAGTCTTTGAAATGCCCGGTGGTTTTTGAAATCACCATATGGGCGACTTTGAACTCCACGATCGAATGATCCAGATCCACATCGTATCGCGCCGTCTCGGCATGCCCGAACGTCGCGCCGAACAGCACCGTTGCGCCCATACACCACATGGCCATCGCACGACCGATCCGATTCGTCATAGCTACTCCTTTGCAGGACCGCTTCCGGCGGTACCTTCCTTCGGTGATGGGGGCACGACAGGCTTGGACGGCTTTTTCTCGACCGTCATTTGCACATCGCGGGTCGCGACTTTCGCCCCCGTTCGCATGCGCACATGCACATCGACGACATCGCTGCTGATATCCGGCGGTATCGGAGGGAACGGATGGGCGTGGATGATCGTTTGCAACCCGGCGTCGTTGACATCCCGCGCGCCCGAGCCTTTCTCCAACTGAATCAACTGCGCCACACCGCTTGCATACATCTTAAAATGCACACGCACCGTCTCGCTGCTGGGAGCCCGGCGGATAGAGCGTATCTGCCGGCTCCAGTTCCGGCTGATCAAATCGCTGACTTGTTTCCAATAGGCTTTGGATTCTCCGGGGGGCGGCAAGGGCAAGAGATCTTCCTCGGCGATGGTCGCATTCACCGCCATCACCTGCTCCGTCGCCTTTTGTACGGCCTCGGCATCGGCTTCAGGACTCTCGGCAGGCGGCCCGGGGACGACCTCGGTTTCGGCTTCTTCGACCGGCCGGTCGCCGAGCGTGACATAGACATCACGCTTGAGAAACTCTTCGAGCCCCGTGATTTTGGCGCGAGCAAACGACACCCGAATCCGCACGGCCTTCGGATGCACGGTGGTCCGGCTCTTCAATATGGAATTGGGCTCCAGAATCGCCGTGCCCTGAAAGACCGCGGGAGCGGCGTCTTCGCTCAACGACACCGTCTGACTCTGAAAGCCGGGAGACTCGATGATCGCCATGACGGACTCGGTTCCTGCGGGCACCCCGCCAAGGGTGATGCCGAGCACGACATCCTTGCCGACCTGGACCGATCCATCCGGCTCCGTGCTGACCAGTTCAAATTGGGCCCACCGCTTCGCAGGCGTCGGCGTCGAGGCGGGAGAGGCAGCTGCTGCGACCGGGGCAGCCAAGATTAGAAGACCTAGCGCAAGCCAAAATCCGCCGAGAGCCGGGCCCGGAACCCTGCCGAACGTGTATCGCATCATCGCATCCTACCCAGGAGCCCTACCCAGTTCAACCCGTATTTTGACCCGGCGATTCGGGGGAACCGCATGTTCACACTCAGGCCAGAGACCACCTAAATGGACCTGGTGGGGCAAGTTCTCGCTTCGGCTAGGCAGATGGGTGACAATCAGTCGGCAGCGCGCAACCGGGTCCGAGCCGACTGCGATCACATATTCCAGGCGCATCACTCGCAAACTGTTCAAACAGACCATCCAGCAAGGCCGCAGCAAGCGAAGCGGCGAATCGTACACGTGTCGTACGGTGAGCCACTGAGGTTCACGACGCGCTGAATACAGCGCGTCACGCTGGTGAACGCCGCCGAGACAGTGAGGCGGCAGTGTCTTGCGAGAACGCCGCTGGCGGACTGTTTCAACGGGTTGCTAGGCATTTTCGGCGGTCTTGTTATAATGAGCCCATGCGCGCACTCGTGAAGACCGCCGCTCAACCGGGGTTGACCTATACCGATCGCCCGGATCCCGCACCCGGTCCATCTGAGGCCGTCATCCGGGTCAAGGCCACGTCGCTGTGTGGAACCGATGCCCACATCTATAACTGGGATGCCTGGGCCCACAGCCGCATTCATCCTCCCAGGACGATCGGACATGAAATGTGCGGCGAGGTGGTGGCCGTCGGGGCGGATGTCACGCTCGTGTGCGTGGGCGACTATGTCGCGGCTGAATCGCACTTGACCTGCGGCGCCTGCTTTCAATGCCGCACCGGCCAGGCCCACGTGTGCAAGAACTACCGGATTCTCGGCGTCGATCTGGACGGCTCGTTTGCCGACTACGTCGTGCTCCCTGAAACCGTGCTTTGGAAAACATCCCCGGACATTCCGCCTGAGCTGGCGTGCCTACAAGAACCTTTGGGCAATGCCGTCGATGCGGCCCTGGTGGAAGACTTGACCGGTCACACCGTCCTGATCACCGGCTGCGGCCCCACCGGCCTGTTCGCCGCGGCCGTCGCCCGCACCGCCGGAGCCGCCACCATTATCGCCACCGACGTCAGCGATTACCGCCTGAGCCTGGCCAAACAAGTGGGCGTCGATCACGTATTCAACGCCAAGAGCGACGGCGCGGAGGCCATTGCCGCAGCGATTCTCGATATCACGAGGGGAGAAGGCGTCGATGCGTCGTTGGAAATGTCCGGACACCCCACAGCCTTGCACCACGCCTTCCGCTCGGTAAAAAACGGCGGTCGCGTCACGCTGTTCGGCATTCCCACCGGCCCCGTCACCTGCGACCTCGCCAACGAGGTCATCTTCAAAGGCATCCGAGTCCATGGGATTACCGGTCGTCGCCTGTTCAGCACCTGGTATCGCCTGGCCGGTCTCTTCAAAGCCGGCCTCAATATCCGTCCGGTCCTCACCCATACCTTCCCCCTCAAAGACTTTGCCCAAGGATTTGAATTGATCAAATCCGGCCAATGCGGCAAAGTAGTCCTGTTTCCATAGTTCCTCAGGAGTGAGGACGCTGCGGCTTCCTGTTCACATCTGACGTTTCACCTCTCACGAGGATCATGGCCTACACCTCGCTCAAAACAGCCGCCGAGCAACAACTGGCGGAGATCCGCGCAGCCGGTCTCTACAAGACCGAACGGCAGATCCTGAGCCCGCAGAGCACCGAGATTCATGTGGCACAGGGGGACGTCATCAATCTCTGCGCAAACAACTACCTCGGGTTGGCGAATCATCCGGATGTGAGACAGGCGGCCGTCGACGGACTCAGAAAATTCGGGTATGGCATGGCTTCCGTGCGATTCATCTGCGGAACGCAACGACTGCACAAAACCCTCGAAGCAGCGATCAGCACCTTTTTGGGCACTGCAGACACCATCCTCTATAGCTCCTGCTTCGACGCCAACGGCGGACTCTTCGAAACCCTGCTCGACGAGCGGGATACCATTATCAGCGATGCCTTGAACCACGCGAGCCTGATCGACGGTATACGGCTCTGCAAAGCCGCCCGTCTGCGCTATGCCCATGCCGACATGGCCGAGCTGGAAACACGACTAGTGGAATCGGCCTCAAGCCGCGTGCGCATGATCGTGACCGACGGGGTGTTTTCAATGGACGGCGATCTGGCGAAGCTGGACCGCATTGTGGAGCTGGCCGATCGATACGATGCCGCCGTGGTCGTGGACGACAGTCATGCCACCGGCGTGTTGGGGAAAGGCGGACGCGGCACTCCGGACCATTTCGGAGTCTCGGGGCGGATCGACCTCGTCACGAGCACCCTTGGCAAGGCGCTGGGCGGGGCAACCGGTGGATTTACCACCGGCAGGAACGAACTCATCGAGCTGTTACGGCAACGGTCACGGCCCTATCTCTTCTCAAATAGTCTACCGCCGGTCATCGCCGCAGCGACACTGAAGGCCATTGAGTTGGTGGAACGAGGCGACGACCGGCGCCATACCTTGATGGAGCAGGCCCGCTGGCTCCGGGGGCAGCTGACCGCTCTTGGCTTCACCCTCGTGCCCGGCACCCATCCGATTATTCCGGTCATGCTGGGGGAGGCAACGGTCGCAACCCAGATGGCCGACCGCCTGCTACAGGAAGGGATCTACGTGGTGGGATTCAGCTATCCGGTCGTGCCGAAAGGACAGGCTCGCATTCGCTTGCAGCTGTCTGCAGCCCACACCCGCCCGCAACTTGAGCGTGCTGTCGCCGCCTTCGCGAAGGTGGGTCGTGAGCTCAGGGTGATTGAATAACCGTTATTCCCTGATGGCGTTTCGCCGTTTCTGAATGTAGGCGTTCTTCACCGCCGTATACAGATCAAGCGTCGCTTCCTCGACCCCCTGAAATTTCTCCAGATTCAACGAGCGATCGTTCAGAATTTCTTCGACCCGGCCGCCAATCTGCGCGATCGACGAGGTCGTCCGATTGTGGTGGGCGACCAATGAAGGAATCCCGTTAACCTCGATAGTGGGGAACACCATCCAGTTGATCGGATTCAGGGCAATATCTCCGACATACCCGATGAGATCCCGAAGAGTAAACGGAGGCAGAAAGGGCAGCACCACGTAAGGCCCGGGCTTCATGCCGTAATACCCCAATGTCTGCCCGGTATCCTCTTCAGGCGTCGTGATGTCCATATACTTCGCGACATCGACCAGCCCGCCCAATCCGAAGGTGCTGTTCAGAAGAAACCGGCCGACCTCGGTGCCGGCACCGGATAATTTGCCCTGGGCGAGATTGTTGATCAGCCGGGAGGGAAAACGGATGTTATAAAACAGGTTACTGATCCCGATCTGCACCGGGTTAGGCACCACTGCGTTATACCCCTGCGCAGCCGGCTTGAGGACCCAGCGGTCCACTTGCCTGTTGAATTCGAACACTTTCGTATTGAGCGGTTCCCAGGGGTCATACTCTTCCCCCCCCGCAGGCTCGTCGCTCTTGGCAAACGGGTCGTAAAACGGATCTTCGGCCGGTTCGACAGTCGGGTCCGTAGCCGCAGGCAGAACGTTCTTATTCGCCACCAACATCACATTGGACGAGACGGCCGGGGCGGCAGCGACCTGAACAGTTTTCGCCCCCTCGCCTCGAGACTCCGCCCGTGCAACGGACTCCACCCCGACACTTGTATTCAACGCGGTTTGAGACGGCCCGCCGGCACATCCCACCACCGTCAAGAACGAAACTGCACACAGCACCCTCACGAACCTTCTCGCGTTCACCCCTATCCGATGCACCATGCCTCCTCACCGAAAGCTCATCATGCCCGATTCGACGCAACCACCACACCGATCCGGTGCGACAAGCGGACGCACTCTAGCAGAATATACGGACAGCTGCAAGATGATGACGAGCCTCATGCCGACCTCACGGTCAAGCCCGCGATCGCTCCATCGCATCTTACCAAGCGAGCCGATCCTGACCAGAAAAAACACAGAAGGTGCGGAGCGCCTCTCACGACCTCAGCGACCGAACGCAGCGGCAATGAAGGCGGACAGCTTGGCAAAATAGGCTCGCCCGCCGACCGACGGCACATCGTTGTGATCGGCCCCGCGCACGATGTAGAACTCCTTCGGCTCTTTCGCGGCGGCAAACGCCCGTTGGCCCAGCTCGATCGGGATAATGTCGTCACGATCTCCGTGCACGAACAGCTTGGGCAATGACAAATGTGGGAGCCGATCCTCCAGTCGAAACGAGGCTTCCAGCAACCAGTGCACCGGTAAACCCATGTAATGATGGCGGGCCACGGCCTCGATCGAAGGGAAGCAGGACTCCAGCAGCAGCCCCATGGCAGGCCGCTGCGTCGCCAGTTCCCCGGCCACCGCGCCGCCCAATGAGCGCCCGAAAATCATCAGACGTTCCGGCCTGATTCGGCGAATGCGCGTGAGATAGTCATAGGCCCCGATCGCATCCCGATAGAGCCCGTTTTCCGAGGGACGCCCCTGGCTCCTTCCATACCCTCGATAGTCGAACAGAAACACCGACAGCCCCAACCGGTACAGGGCGCGAAGATTGTCCAACCGGTGGATCATATTGCCCGCATTCCCGTGGCACCAGAGCAGGACCGGAGACGCGGCAGACTGCTCTGCATACCAACCGAACAGCTTCGTCCCATCGGGAGCTTGAAACCAGACATCCTCCAACGGCACGCCGCCGGCCGCGGACCAATCGCCCTCTTTCCACGGCTCCGGATGATAGACAAAGAATTGATCGAGCAGACTCATGGCATTCTTTATGAGTTAAAAAAACGCCTGTACGGTGAACAGCACGTCATTATCGTGATCACGATGGCTGTACTCCAGACGAAGGGCCCAGTTCTGTGCGAGCGAGTACCGTTGGCCGACCGACCAACGCATGTCATCGGATTGATCCCCCAGCGCATAGCGTAAGTAGCCCGTTGAGGCCAACAAGCGCCACCGCTCAGTCAGATCAGCATAGAATCCCACCGAGGCTCCACCTCCGACCCGATGACGCTCATCATAGGCTCGGCTGTAGCTCCCCTCCACCTCCGCAAACGCAAAGAAGACTTCGCGCCGCAACAGATGCGTTTCGGCCGACGCGCCGATTCCACCGTTGGCACTCCAGTTACTGCAGAGTTCACACCCTCGGTGCGTGATGGTCTGCATGCCCAGATTCAATTTCCACGACGGCGCACGAAACAGGCCGTCGATGGGAGACAACGACAACACATTGATCACGGTTGCCCGCTCAACTCGCGTCTGCTCGGCCCGGTTGTAGTGGCGCAGGCTGAGGGAACCCACTTCGATCTGCGCATCCGGCGTGTAGCCGGGCTCTGGATCGAGCAGATCATGATAGGCGGCACGGACCGTGATCTCTTCGAACGTATCGTTGTTACGCCAGCCTCCTCCCAGCGACGCACGCGACGTGCGGTGTCCCGATTCCGGCTGCAGGCTGAAGGGGCGAATAGCGAGGTCTTCCGAGGGAATCCGCAATTGGCTGCGGGTGGTCAGGAGTTGCCGATTGTGGGCACGGTAGTCCGCCGGGTGATCTTCGTCGCGATCCCCCTTATACCGGACATAGTCCGACGCCACATCCAACAGAAAGGCTTGGCGCGCCAACGGCAAACTCTTGACCTCCGCGGATTGCCCGGCCGAGGCATCGCGCACCAGCCGTTTCACCACTCGCTGTTCCGATGCGGACAAACGCTCGCGCTTGCGGCGGATCACCGTGACCCGCGAGGGACGGAAGGCAATGTCGTGGACCAGACCCGGTTGTCCCGCCAACAGCCGGACCGTATCCGCCGGGACCGTCCAGAACCGGAAGTGCTCCGTGAGATGCAGCGAAGGATCGGCATATTCCAATAGCGCTAGCAGGTGATAGGAACAATTCTCCTTGAAGAAGAAATAGTCGAACGACGCATTGCCCAACTCCCACGCATGCATGAGCAAGCGCCGGATCTGGCCTACGTCGAAATTCAGGCGATATTCCCAGATGTCGCGATTTTCGATATCCCGGTACTCCTGCACCTTCAGGTAATACGGGATCGTCGAAAAATATCCTGAATACCCACCGAAGATGCCGCGCACAGGATAAGCCAGGCCTTCACCCTGCGGCACATCGGCAGCGAAGTTGATCGTGTAGGCCAAGATGCGCGTCTGGGGAGTCTGGCCCCGCTGATCGATTCGGAGAAACGTATGGCCGAACATCGAGGCGGGATTATTCATGTAGGCGGACGGGAAGATCAGGGTGACCGCCTCCGCATCGAATCCGGCAAACCATCCATCGAAGCGGTCACACGTCAAGGGCTTGAGCCGAGCCTCATCGAAACCCAGTTGCCCCTTCAACCAGGCGTAGCGCGCGACAAAGGCACATTGCGCCGGCTGTTTCGAACGGCCCACGAGTTCATCGGAAAAGAAACCGGCCAGCGTGGCATCCAGCTCCGTCTGCGGATCGGTCTTGCCATTGAGAGACAAGAAGAAGCCGGGATCGTCCTGTTCACTCGTAGACCCGCCGAACAGATCGGCCCGATAATGCAGCAACAGGTGCCACTCGCGCTGCTCCGCCAGCCGCAGCCCGCGCGCCTGCCGCTGGAGCTGCGCGAGATAAGAAGGAATCGCGTCATCCGCGGTGGCAGGCACCGCCAAGAGAAGACCGGCCAACAGGAACAACAGAATCTGCACAGCGGGAGAAAAAAGAACAGGGCCCCGGTCGATGGCCGGAGCCCTGCCGGAAAGAGGTTAACGAGCGACGGCCTGTGCGAGGACGGGGTTCTCGGCGATCGCCTCGTTCAAGGCCTTCACCAGGGCCACCGACGAGGTTTCACCTTCCTGCAGGAAGGTGCTGTACCGCTCCTGGGTCAGCGCAAAGAACGCGCCATGCTGCGCCTCGGGAATTCTCATGAGGGAGGCGAGGGACGCCAGGTGTTCGCCCTTCCCTTGCGCCATCTCCTCCGACAAATTCTCAAAATTGATCACGGCAAACACATGCGCTTTCTCAGAGGCCCAAACCTGGCCGTCATTCGTACAGCCGGACGTTCCCGAGCTGATCGCAAACGTGTTCATGCCCGTAGCATTCGTTGTCACCATCATCACTTGCGGGGCGATGTTCTTCTGATTCTTGAAATCCGCCCAGGCCAGTTTCCCCAACCCGCAGCCCGGGCCGGTATCGGGATTGGCCGCCAGGACCAACCCGGCCTGCGAGATCACCGCCATCGTGCCCAACGCAACAACGAGTGTCTTCAGCATACTTCTCCTCCTTTCAAGAAGTGAATGACTCCTGCCAACAGGCGATACGCTCACTGCCAGCGGCATTATAACCAAGCTTTTCAGACTGCAGAACAAGAATCTCTCAATGGAGCTCCCGAGGACAGGGCTGCTCGGTCCGTGGATTGGATATGGGTCAAGTTCGCTCGGTCTGACTTGAGGAACAACAGGCCGAGCGCACGTGGCAATCAGAACCGTTTGGGGCCAGCGAGGCCAGGGTTGAAAAACAAGAACCCCTCATGCGATTCCGCGTTGGGCTGGTGCGTGTGGCCATAGACGCAAATGGCGGGCCGCGCCCGCGCCAGGAACTTCGCCCCTTCACGGGTCATCCGTCCTCCTTCGAAAAGACGATGGTAGAGAGCGATCCGTGCTCCGCCAGTTCGATGACCTGCTCGGCAGGAAACCCACAAGCCTCGAATCCATTCACATTGCCAGAAACGACCGTGACCGGGGCTATCCGTTCCAGTTGCTCGATGACCTTGCACTTCCCGATGCCTCCGGCCTGCAAGATGTGCTGACCCCAGCAAGGTGATGCGGGATGGTCGGATCGAACAGTCCATACATATCCGAGACCACCCCGATGCACATCATCAGGCGTGCTTATTTCGCGGAATCCACCCTCGCCAACGAGTTCCCAGGAACAGTGCGGCACGAGTCCCTGCAAATGCCCAGCAAAACTAACAAGTGCCTTGGAGACGAACGTAAACCATGCCTACCATGACTACTGCGCTGAGAGGCATGTGATAATCGTTACTGCTGTTAAGAAACAACACTTGGTTAGGACTTCGCATTGAGGAGGGAGGGAAAAAGCCTCATATGTGCAGCCGAATCAATGGGCGCCAATGCCCGACAATGGCGGGCATTGGCGTGAATACCAATTCAAATAGCACCCTGCACAACAACCCTTAGTGAATACCTTTCACCGTGCCTTTGTAACCCGTCACCTGAACTTCCACGTTCTTAAAAAGCCAGAAATCCTGTACATCAGCCACATACCGTGGCGCAATGATTATGTCTGCGCCTGATTTGCTAATGGCATCATAAGCGGCTTGGGATGCTGCCTCATGCGCACCAACGGAAAATAGGTTAAACAAGCCCGAGAAAAAATCACCCGGTTGAACTGCATATGGATTATACACACCTAGCTGACTAACCACGGCGCCGTCATATAGTACGCCATCCGCATACTTATTTGAACTGCCAAATGGAATGGTCAAAAAGTACGTAATTTTTGCCTGACCGGATATTTTCTCGCCGACCGCCACATCGGCTTTCAACTCATTTGCGGCTAACCTGACCTGTAGCGGAGCCGATACCGTATTGGCGTTGTGTGCAATGCACCCACTCGCCAAAGCAGCGACTGAGAACAGCAAGGGAGCAATGAGTCTCAGCTTCTTCATGGGAACTCCTTTTGTGAGAGTTAAGGGAACGAAAACCAGGTTGCTTTATACAATACAGCTCTTAAATTGGCAACAGCACAATACTTACGGCTTCCCTGTCAGAGATGGAGTCACAGCATGATGACGCAAATATGTGTCGCACCTGTAGTGTCTAAAGATTTCCTTGTACGAGTAGCCCATGCGCATCCAAGATGACTCCGATACGCATTACACGCCTCGCGTTACTTCTTCAGTTCGGACGCGCTCAGTGAATCCTGAACGCTTTTCCACTCGAAGGTGAACGGCTCGGAGGTCTGCTTGGGCAATGCGGCCAGCTCCGCTTTCAACCGCCCGGCGCGGGCCGCGCTCATGGGGTGCGTGGAGAAGAGCTCC
>WBZQ01000869.1_pt1 | contig 22306 bp, 16 predicted proteins | sample 5204251 | NCBI WGS metagenome assembly WBZQ01 (sample SAMN12412402, study PRJNA552823) | activated sludge metagenome | isolation source: activated sludge from nitrification reactor of wastewater treatment plant... | place: USA: Virginia | collected 2017-09
CGGTAGGCTACAAAGTGCGTTTTTCCGACAAAACCAGCATGGACAGTTATATCAAGTTGATGACGGATGGCATCTTGCTGGCGGAAACGCAGGGCGATCCATTGCTGCAAGCATATGACACGCTGATCATCGACGAAGCGCACGAGCGCAGCCTGAACATAGATTTCTTGCTGGGTTATCTGCGGCAATTGCTGCCGCAGCGCCCGGATCTGAAAGTGATCGTCACGTCAGCGACCATCGATGCCCAGCGCTTCTCCGAGCATTTCAACGATGCGCCAGTGATTGAGGTGACCGGGCGGATGTACCCAGTTGAGGTATTTTATCGTCCGGTTGGCGTGGATGACGATGAGGAGGAGGATTGTCAGCGGGCCATCGTCAATGCGGTCGATGAACTGATCGCGACCGGACCAGGCGACATCCTGATATTTTTACCCGGCGAACGGGAGATTCGTGAAACGACAGAAACGCTTCGCAAGCATCATTTTGATCGCGCCCGGTCGGGCTTTCTCGGTGTCGAAATTCTGCCGTTGTTTGCGCGGTTGTCGTTTACCGAGCAGGAACGCGTATTCCAGTCCGGCAATACACGCCGCATCGTCCTTGCCACGAATGTCGCGGAAACCTCATTGACCGTGCCGGGCATCCGTTATGTGATCGATACCGGACTGGCGCGCATCAATCGCTACAGTTATCGCAACAAAGTCGAACAACTGCTGGTGGAAAAAATCTCGCAGGCATCGGCCAATCAACGAGCCGGGCGCTGCGGCCGTGTCGCGAATGGTGTGTGCATCCGGTTGTATTCCGAGCTGGATTATAAGGGCCGCGCCGAATTCACTGATCCGGAAATACTGCGCTCGTCCTTGGCAGCAGTCATTTTACGCATGCAATCGCTCAAAATCGGCGATGTCGAGAATTTTCCGTTTTTAGAGCCGCCGTCGCCCCGCATGATTACCGATGGCTATCAGTTGCTGGCGGAATTGGGCGCGGTGGATGATAACCGGCAATTGACTGCTATTGGCTGGCGCTTGGCGAAATTTCCGATTGACCCCAAAATTGCGCGCATGATCTTGGCCGCAAAACAGGAAAATTGCCTGCATGAAATCTTGATCATTGCGTCGGCGCTGAGCTTGCAAGACCCGCGTGACCGGCCATTCGAGCATCAGGCAACGGCTGATGCTGCGCATCGGCGATTCATCGATGAGCGTTCGGATTTCATGGCGTATCTGAAGCTGTGGGATTTTTTCGACGAAATGCTGAAGCACAAGAAATCTACCCGGAAACTTATCGCGCATTGCCGCGAGCAATTTTTGTCCTATCGGCGATTGCGGGAATGGCGTGAAATTCATGGGCAACTGCAAGTATTGATGAGCGAGCTGGGCTTCAGGACGAATGAAATACCCGCCAAATTCGAGGAAATTCATCGTGCCTTGCTGACCGGATTATTGGGCAATATTGGCTTCAACACGGAAAAGGACGGTGAATATCTGGGAGCGCGCGGTATAAAATTCGCCATCTTCCCTGGGTCCGTGCTGAAAAAAGGCAAAGCCAAATGGGTGGTGGCAGCGGAGCTGGTCGAAACCAGCAAGCTGTACGCCCGCTGCGTGGCCAGGATCGAGCCTTCCTGGCTGGAGAAGATGGCGGGGAATTTATGCAGAAAACAGTATTTCGACCCGCATTGGGAAAAGAAACGCGCGCAGGTGGTGGCTTTCGAGCGAGTCACGCTGTATGGCCTGACGATCGTGCAAAAACGGCCGGTGCATTTTGGTCCGATCAATCCGCCGGAAGCGCGGGAAATTTTTATCCGCGCAGCGCTGGTGGCTGGGGAATATATTACGGCGGCGCCTTTTTTTGCGCACAATCAAGCGCTCATTCACGATATCGAAGAACTCGAACATAAGGCGCGGCGGCAGGATGTTCTGGTGGATGAGCAAGAGATTTTTGCTTTCTATGATGCGCTGATTCCGGCCACGATCACTAACGGCGCTGGTTTTGAACATTGGCGTAAGCTGGCTGAGCAGCAAGAGCCGCGATTGCTGTATCTGAATCGTGAATCATTGATGCGTCATCAAGCCGATAGCATCACCGACGTGCAGTTTCCCGAAACGCTGGTGTTGCCGGAGGGCAGTGTTTTGCCGCTCAAGTACCGTTTTGATCCCGGTCATCCAATGGATGGCGTGACTGTCCGTGTGCCATTGCCGTTATTAAATCGGCTGGATCCGAAACAGATCGGTTATTTGGTGCCGGGGCTTATTCGCGAGAAAGTCACCTGGCTTCTCAAAGCGCTGCCGAAGCAGATTCGCCGCATGCTGGTGCCTTTGCCCGAAACGGTCACGGCATTCCTGCAAGCGCTACCGCGCGTCGAGTTGCAAGAATCGCTTTTGGATGCGCTGGCGACATTCGTGCTCAGAAAAACCACGCTGACGATTCCGCCAGCAACGTGGCAAACCCAGGAAATGCCCGCGCATTTGCTGATGAATATCCAGATCGTCGACGATGTGGGCGAAGAAATAGCGATGAGCCGCGATCTGCCGGAATTACAGGCGCGATTAGGTAAGGCCGCGCAAATGACATTCGTGTCGCGTGGTGACGCCAGCGAGAAAATCAATATCGAACGGGATCAAATCACATGTTGGGATTTTGGTGATTTGCCGGAAGAAATCATCTTTCAGCGCAATGGACAACAACTGACCGGCTATCCTGCGCTGATCGATCAACAAGTTAGCGCCGGGATCCGCTTGTTCGATACGCCAGCGGCTGCGAACGCGGCAATGCGTGCCGGAGTGCGGCGATTGTTGTGTCTGACGCTGAAGGAGCAGCTCAAGCAATTTGAAAAAAACCTGCCGGGGTTGAGGCAAGCCAGTCTTCAATTGGCAGCCTGCATACAGCCCGGTGATCTGAAACAGGACATGCTCAATGTCATCATTGAGCGGGCTTTTATAGATCAAGACTCACTGCCACGCACGGAGGCCGAATTTGCCGCGCAGTGTCAGCGGGCAAGAAGCCGCCTGCCCGATGCGGTTGGTGCGCTCGCGCGGCTGTTGCAGGAAATAGGTGCAGAATATCAGATTCTGATCGGTAAAATGAGCCATGTCCGTATCAGCAGAGTCAAGAATGAATTGGCCGGACAGCTCGAGAGTTTGATTCATCCAGGCTTCCTCAGTCAAACATCCTGGCAAAATTTGCTGCAATTCGCTCGCTACATCAGAGGCATGTCAGTAAGAATCGACAAATTTGCCAATAATCCCTACCGCGATGAAGCCAATAGCCGGGAGGTCAATGCATTGTGGCTACAGTATGTGCAACGTCTGCAAAAGCATCGCGCGAGCGGCACGGCCGATGAACATTTGGAGGCATTCCGCTGGCATATCGAAGAACTGCGCGTCTCTCTTTTTGCTCAGGAATTAAAGACACCTTATCCGGTATCGGTCAAGCGTTTGCAAAAGCTGTGGGAGAGTGTTCATGCTTGAAATGAGGTGTATTTGCCAATTTCTTTGTGACATTGCATTAATGAAGCATTTTTATAATGACTCCATTGCCAGATAAAAGCGGGAATTTGAATGATGCGTGCATGCAAAGCGATGAATTTGGGTTTGTTGGGGCTTATTGCCTGGTTCGGGTTGTCGGCATGCTGGGTGGAAAACCATTTGCATCAAGCCATTCGCTATGCGGAAGCCGCGGTTGTTGCGGACGATGGAGAAACCATCGCGAAGCATTCAGAAACAGCAAAGAATCATGCGCTTATGGCACAAAGTCAACATAATATTTCATCTGCAGATCGCATTCATCTGGCAGTAGGCATAGTCAGCCTCGAGCAAGCCATCAAAAATGGAAAATTTGATGCCGATGATACGGCAAGAAAGGCCGCACGAGGCGCAATGATTCACTTCAAGGAAGTCCGGAAATAAGTACCCTCAAAGAGATCCCTTGTTCATCTGAATTGAACATTTAATAGCAAAATCAGAATTAACATCTATGCTGAAATTCTGCGATGGATTTGCAGTCAATTATGTGTGAAGCTAACCGCTGATCAAGGCGACATGTTCTTTGTTGAAATTCTGTTCTGTCATTGAGAAGTGGCGTAGTTCTGCCAGAAGTCATACATGGGCAAGGCTTCCTGACTCATCTTCTCTTTTAATATTCTAGAATGGAATAAGGAATGAAATTTTTTGTCAAAGAGAGAATTTATCTGATTGTCAGCCCGATGTTTCCCACGTAGTATTTCTCTATTTTCTTGCGAATGTAATTAGCAATGTTTTCTCGAAGAATACGGGTTTAGCTCTTCGAATCCAATGGAATCATTTTTTAAAAGGAACCTTTGATTATGACAACGATTAATTTAGCAAACCTGGATGGAAGCAACGGTTTTCGCCTCGATGGCGTATCACCGTTCGATGCTGTAGGCAATCCAGTCAGCAACGCCGGTGATATCAATGGGGACGGTTTCGATGACGTCATTATCGGAACTTCGAAAAGCAGCCAGAATGGCACCGAATCGGGAACCAGCTATGTAGTGTTTGGCACGGCGTCCGGGGTAACTCCAATCGTGAATTTGACGAGCCTGGATGGCAGCAATGGTTTCCGCATGAATGGCACTGGACAATTTGAACGGCTGGGCGGCTCCGTCAGTGCTGCCGGCGATGTCAATGGTGATGGCCTCGAAGACATCATTATCGGCGCGCGTCTTACGGATCGCAGCAGCACGAGTTATGGATACAGCATTGGGACTGGCGCCAGCTATGTGGTATTTGGTCAGTCCACTGGATTCAGCCCCGTCCTAGACTTGACCCAATTGGATGGCAGCAATGGCTTTCGGCTCGATGGGCAGTCCGTCATCAATGCATCCGGCCATAACGTCAGCAATGCGGGCGATGTGAATGGCGATGGATTTGGTGATTTGATCATCGGCGCTCCCGATCCGTTTTCGTATTTACCCGAAGACAATGCTCGCCTGTCGGGCGATGCTTATGTGGTATTCGGGAAAGCGTCCGGCTTCAGCGCCACATTGCCACTGTCCAGTCTGACTGGCGTAGATGGTTTCCGGGTTGATGGCGTACGAGCCGATCATCTGGGCGCTTCGGTCAGCAGCGCCGGAGATATTAATGGCGATGGGTTTGGTGATGTGATTATCAGTGCTGATGGGTATTATGGAGACAATAGTTATGTGGTTTTCGGTAAAGCCGATGGTTTCAATGCATCGGTCGATGTGCTGAGTCTGGATGGCAGCAATGGTTTTCAATTGCGAGGCACGCAGCAACCAGTCGATGAAGCGGGAGATGTCAACGGTGACGGATTCGGCGATCTGATTGCTGGAAACCATATTGTATTTGGCAAGAATTCCGCTTTCGATGCCATTGTCGATGTAGCAACCCTTGATGGCACCAATGGTTTTAACTTTACTTTGCCGACAACGTTCTTTGTGATCAGCGGCGCCGGGGACGTCAATGGCGACGGATTTGACGATCTGATCCTCGGTGAACGCTTTCAAGAGGTTGATATCGCCAGCCAGGCCGGTGTCAGCTACTTGATCTATGGCAGTGCCAGCGGGTTTGGCGCTAACCTTGATCTGACCAATTTCGATGATACGATGGGCGTTCGATTTGAAGGTGTCGCATCAAATGATTTTTCTGGCAGTTCGGTGAGCAGCGCCGGAGACATCAATAACGACGGATTTGACGACCTTATCATCGGCGCGCCCGGTGCTGATGCCAACGGAGAAGAATCAGGTTCGAGTTACGTCATTCTGGGCGGTAATTTTTTGATCAATGAACCGGTGATACTAGGTACACCGGGCGATGACCATCTGATCGGTAAAAATTCGGCCGATCGGTTTGTGGCGGGCGATGGAAACGATCTGTTGATCGGCCGCGGCGGAGCCGACGTGTTCCAGGGCGGCGCCGGCGATGATTATATCCGGGTCGGCAATCTTGATTTCGCTCAGGTCGAGGGTGGAGACGGTGAAGATATTTTGGGATTGGGTAATAAAGACCTCAATCTTGATTTGGCGAGTGCAGCAGGCAAGATCAGCGGCATCGAAACCATTTTCCTGTATGGTACTGGCGATAACACGCTCACGCTGACGGCCACGGACGTCATCAATTTGTCGGACAGCAGCAACACGTTAACCGTCAAAGGAGATGTGGGAGATCGTATTATGGGATTGGCAAGCGGGTGGCAAGATGAGGGAATCAATGGGAATCTGCATACTTTCACCAACGGTGAAGCAGTTTTGCTGGTGGGTCTGAATGTAGTGACCGATTTTATTTGATTGTTCCTTTAAAGGTTTTTGTTTCCACTTTGACTGTGTTGAGCAAGTATTCATAAGTTTTGAACCGTGTAAAGTCGTGCCAAAACGGTGAAGTTTCATTCTGGTCAATGAGCAGGCGAATTGAAGCAGCCATTTTCGTTGTCAATGAACTCTGCACGAAGCTGATTCCATGTGGACTGGATCAGCTTCTGTCGCTTTACATCCATTGAATTGAAAGTATATATTCAATCACTTTCCAGCCTACGAGTTAGCAAGCAGGCAATATTGAATACGCGGTAAGGACTGGAAATCCGTAAGGTAGCATTAGTTCTCGAAGCTGTTCATGAAAACCGGCACAGCCATGTGAGGCTTTGACTGGCTCGATGACAAAATTCAAAATCAGGAAATACAATGGATACGAATGAGACAGAGGTAAAACCCACGCTTGAAATCAGTACGTCGCGCCAGATGCTGTCGTGGTTGGCTGAGCAGCGGCTTTCAATTGCGCTGACCACTTATCAGATTGGTAAATTATATTTCATTGGACTGAAGCCAGATAATGGATTGTCGGTTTTTGAGCGCAGCTTCAATCGATGCATGGGCTTGTGTGTCACGTCGAATGGGCTGTATATGAGCAGTTTGTATCAGGTGTGGCGTTTCGAAAATGTGTTCGAACCTGGCCAACAACAGGATGGTTTTGACCGGTTGTATGTGCCTCAGATTGGCTATACCACTGGCGATCTTGATATTCATGACATGGCTGTGGATCGTAACGGACGTTTGGTCTTTGTGAATACATTATTCGGCTGCTTGGCGACATTAAGCGAGACGCACAGCTTCAAGCCGCTATGGCAGCCTTCCTTCATCAGCAAACTAGCGGCTGAAGACCGCTGTCATTTGAATGGCCTGGCGATGAGAGACGGTCAGCCGGCGTATGTGACGGCTGTCAGCCAATCGGATGTTGCCGACGGCTGGCGTGAGCATCGTATGAGTGGCGGGATCGCCATCGATGTCAACAGCAATGAAATTGTCTGCACCGGTTTGTCGATGCCGCACTCGCCGCGCTGGTATAACGATAAACTTTGGCTGCTCAATTCCGGAACCGGAGATTTTGGTTATGTCGATTCCGCGACAGGCCGGTTTGAAGCGGTATGCTTTTGCCCGGGATATATGCGCGGACTGAGTTTTCATGGTCATTTCGCACTCGTTGGTTTGTCAAAGCCGCGCGATAATAAAACTTTCAGCGGACTTGCGCTCGATGATCATTTGAAATCGCGCAATGCCGAGGCGCGTTGCGGGGTACAAATCATCGATCTGCGAACCGGTGATATCGTGCACTGGTTACGCATGGAAGGCGTGGTGAATGAACTGTATGACGTGATTACGTTGCCTCAGGTACGCCGCCCGATGGCACTGGGATTCAAGACAGATGAAATTCGCCGCGTATTGAGTATCGAAACATAGCGTTTTCATATCACCACAGGATCAGCAAATGTGAATACTTGTGAAAGGCACGAATCCAAAATGACTGCGCCGTATCAGCGATTGAGTCGTCAGCAGGAGTAAGGATGTCGATTGGAAAGGAGTGAAAATCAGTGTCACAGATGAGGGCAACATTCAGTAATCAACAGGGAGAATCGTTGGCTGGTGTGCTGGAAATGCCATCCGGTGCGATTAAATCCTATGCGTTATTCGCTCATTGTTTCACCTGTTCAAAAAACAATCCGGCTGCAACATGGATTGCACGTGCCCTAGCCAATCAAGGCATTGCTGTTTTGCGGTTCGATTTCACCGGATTGGGAGATAGTACTGGCGAATTCTCGCATACCAATTTTTCCTCCAACGTGCAGGACTTATTCGCGGCCGCGCAGTATCTCGAACAGCAGTATGTTGCACCCTCATTGCTCATCGGACATAGCCTCGGTGGTTCGGCGGTATTAGCGGCGGCTCAGGAGCTCCCGGCTGTAAAAGCGGTTGCCACCATCGGCGCACCCGCGACCGCGGCGCATCTCAAACATTTATTTGCAGATTCGTATCATCAATTAACCCAACGATCTTCGGTTGAAATGCAACTTGGCGGCAGGACATTCAATATCCGTCGTCAATTTATTGATGATCTGGAAAAATACAATTCTGTCGCGCATATTCAAGTGCTGAACAAAGCGCTGTTGATTTTTCATTCGCCCGCTGACAAAGTTGTTTCAATTGACGAAGCGGCGCGGATATACACGGCGGCGAGGCATCCAAAAAGCTTTGTGTCGCTGGATCATGCTGATCATATGCTGTCTGATTCCAGAGATGCTCATTACGTGGCAGATGTGCTGTCGGCATGGGTGAGTCGATATTTAACAGCTGAGCAAACGGTAGCGAAAGATGATAGTCACGAAGAATCGGTCATTCAACCAGGCAGTGTCATCGTGCGCGAGTGTGACAAGAAATTTACGCGGGAGATTCTGACATCCCATCATCGCCTGATCAGTGATGAGCCGATTGCGATGGGAGGCGCTGATTTAGGTCTCAATCCCTATGAATTGTTGTTGGCGGCACTAGGCAGTTGTACCTCGATGACATTGCGAATGTATGCGAACCATAAGCAGATCGACTTACAGGATATTCAGGTGGAATTGCATCATGATCGCATTCATGCCAACGATTGTGCCGGTTGTGATGAACATCCGCAACAGATCGATGTCATCACTCGCGTCATACGGTTGAACGGGAATTTGGATAAGAAGCAGCGTACCCGGCTGTTGGAAATAGCGAATGCCTGCCCGGTACATAAAACGTTAAATAACAAGATCCAGATCAATACTAGCCTGATGGATGTACAGGATGATGCAAGCCGATAATTCCATTGAAAAATTCCGGATCGACAAATGGCTGTTTGCGGCACGTTTTTTCAAGACACGCTCCCTGGCGGCTGAAGCTGTCGAACGTGGACGGGTTAGCTTGAATGATCAGCGAGTAAAGCCTGCGAAGACAGTGGCGGTGGGTGATAGGCTTATTATTCGAATAGGCAGCGTTCAATATGTCATCGAAGTGCTGGCGTTATCGAATAAACGCGGATCCGCGCCCCAGGCCCAGCAGCTTTATCGCGAAACAGATGAAAGCAAGGAACAGCGCGAGTTAGTGATTGCCCGACTCAAAGCACAACCTCAGTCATTGCTTATCCGGGGCAGGCCAACCAAACGTGATCGGCGCAGGATTGAGCAATTCATTTCCGACAACGATGAATATTGATTTTGCATGGAAACCTAACGATTTTTCCGAGCTGTTCAACAAAATTTTGTTATAAAAATATCCGTGAGTGAGATTCCAATGAGTAATGACACTTTTAACTTGAATAAAGATCAGTTGATTCAGCAGTCCCATGAGCAAATGGAGCAACATTTGCGTGGCGTGGATTACACGCTGACCCAGAAGCTGGCGCTCACTTGCCGCATTTTATTCGATAATGGACATGATTCAGGCTTGGCTGGGCAGATCACTGCCCGCGGTGAGACACCGGGAACTTACTGGACGCAGCGGCTCGGCTATGGTTTTGATGAAATATGCGCCAGTAATCTTTTACTGGTGAATGAAGATTTGAATGTCGTGCAAGGAGATGGCATGGCCAACCCGGCCAACCGTTTCCATTCTTGGCTTTACCGAGCGCGGCCTGACGTGCAATGCATCATTCATACTCATGCGATACATACGGCTGCGTTGAGCATGCTTGAAGTACCCCTGGAAATATCTCATATGGACAATTGCGTGCTGTACGATGATGTCGCATTTTTGCCGAAATGGCCCGGGGTGCCGGTCGGAAATGAAGAAGGTGAATTGATTTCTGCAGCGATCGGCAATAAGCGCGCCTTGCTATTGGCGCATCATGGGCTTTTGATCGCTTGCTCGAGTATTGAAGAAGCCTGCTTATTGGCGCTTGCTTTTGAACGTGCAGCGCGCATGCAATTGCTGGCGGCATCGGCGGGTCGCATCCAGGCGATTGATCCAGATTTGGGGCGGGAAGCGCATGATTGGATTTTGCGTGGTCAACGCAACGCGGTAGGATTTGCTTATTACGCACGCCGCAGCTTGAGAAACAATGCCGAGTGTTTGAAATAATTACTTTCTTACAATGACTTCAAACCAGCATTGCAGATATCAATTGTACCGGCTAGCTGTTTCGGTTAAAATCCGGTCTTCCCAGGCGCGTAGCTCAGTTGGTTAGAGCACCACCTTGACATGGTGGGGGTCGTTGGTTCGAATCCAATCGCGCCTACCAGATTCATCTCAGGACTGGCATTCCCTATTGCTGTGAAATGACTTGATTGCCGCCATTGGTTTGAGCTAGGGCAATGGCATCCCGGGCAGCATCCAATAATTCCGAGAAACTCCCCGATGAGTCCGGCATTATTTCCGCCACCCCAAAACTTGCCGTGATATCCACATCGTCTGGGCGTAAAGTTTTTATCAATTTGCGAAATTTTTCTGCAATGATCGCAGCATTATAGACATTACAATGTGAGAGAAGCATAGCAAATTCTTCACCATCATAACGCGCGATGATGTCTTCCCGGCGCATGGATTGAGTCAGCAGCGAAGCTATTTTCTTCAAGATTGCGTCACTTTTGGCATGACCGTGATTTTTATTGATTTCGTTGAATTTGTCGGGATGAATCAAAATTAAACTGCAGGGAATACTGTGTCGTGTAGCTTCACGCATTTTTGACGCGGCAGCTTCTAGCAGAAAATAGCGATTATATAGGCCCGTCAAGGGATCCTTGAGCGCTAATTCCTGTAGCAGATGTTGCTGAGTGACTGATTTTTCACGTAATTGCTTGTTGAGTATCAAAGTACGGATTCTTGTAAGCAATTCCACTTCGATCAAGGGTTTGGTCACATAATCAGCAGCACCCAAGCGCAATAATTCGACCTTGTGCGTGACATCATCGAGAGCGGAGAATACCAACAAGGGCACTGGTTTCTGTTGATTCCCATCATACTGGCGTATTGCTTTGACAATGTTGTAACCGTTCAATTTTCCTTTGAGCAGTACATCCGTGAGTACGAGATCGTAGCTATTCTTTTGAAAAGCCTCAATGCCTTGTTCGCCAGTGATGCAATGGTCAACCGTATAGCCATGTTCCCTTAAAGCAGCCAGGGTCGGATTGGCCGCAGAAGAACCATCCTCGATAAATAAAATATGTCCGGCGGTGCCTCCGTTGTATTTCTTACGGGAAAATTGTGCAGTAAAACTGGTGATTTTATCTAATTCATGCTTGGCGAAAATTTCCGTAATGCCGGCTGAAAACGCTTCATCCAGAAGTTTCTTATCATCATTCGATGTCACCATGATGATAGGAACCTGCTGGGTTTGCGAATTGCCCCGAATGTGTGAAGAAAACTTGGGCGCATCCATATCCTGCAAATGCATCGCCACGAACACGAGATCAAACGCGTTCGTACTCAATAACTCCAGCGCTTCACTGCCAGACGATACTTGCTTGGTTTTCAGTCCGCCTGACTCAATCGCTGAGGATAATAGTTTTTGATATGTTCTGGAGGGCTCGACGATCAATCCTTCCATAATTGACTGCTCCCGGATTCCCAATTGCCTCTCCAAAAGTTAGCGGATCCTGAAAAATTACTATGATCAGCCATCATTAAGCCTAAACCAGGTTCAAATCGCTTACATCGATATCTAGTCTTTCTGATCTGATTCGGCTTGCTTGATTGCTGATCGTTATCTTTTCAGTTCTTCCTAAGAAACTTACTGCGCTATAAATTAAATAGATATAGCGACAAAGCTGACCTTTTTTTTAGATAAATTTTTGTGAGTGCGAGGAAAAGCGCAACAGGAAACATTCCCTAAGGCTTTGCTGCCCTCAGAAACATTGATTATGACGGTAGTGCTGAGAATTTATAAACACAGGATCATTCAGTGATTACGTAACGGTTTTATCATCATAGACACGACAAATACCAGCGCACTGAATAATACAATGGTTGTACCTGAAGCGACATTGAAAATGTAGCTCAGATACATGCCGATTACATTGCTCGTTGCGCCGATGATCGTGGAGTATAGAAGCATTGCACCAAAGCTGTCGGTCAGCATTCGTGCGGTCATGGCTGGAGCGATGAGTGTGGCGGCAACCAGTGTGACCCCGATGACGTTCAGGGAAGCTATGATAGAAAAGGTCAGTAACAATGAGAATACCAGTTGCACGGATTTCTGTTTGACGCCGAAAATCTGGGCTGCTTCAGGATCAAAAGTAGAGAACAGAAGCGAACGGTAACTATAGAACATGACTACAAGCGTAATCAATCCCACGACTCCGATCAGCATCAAATCGGCGTCGTTGATACCAAGGATATTGCCAAATAACGCCGTTTCAAAGTTTTGCCGGAAATTTTTCATTGTGCTGACCATGGCTACACCGAAGGCGAATATTGCCGTGGTAACGATTCCAATCGCGGCATCCAGCTTAATTTTGTTATTTTTAGTGATGAGATTGATGGTCAGAGTTGCCAGTACGCCTACTGCACATGCTCCCGCATAGAAATTCAGATTCAGTGCCGCGCCGATGACGGCGCCACCGATAGCTGCATGAGCCAATCCATGGCCAACATAGCTCATGCCGCGTAATACCACGTAAACGCCGATCAAGCCGTTGGATATTCCGGTCACGAACGCAGCAATTAATGCATTGCGGAAAAATTCATATTCGAGTGGCTCGAGAAGGAATTCCATTCAGTGCCGACCGGTATTAAGGGGGGTGCTGTTGGCGATAAGCAGGTGACCTTGATGTTTGATAATGACGATATCCCCGCCATAAGTTTCAGTCATGATTTCATTGGTGAAAATATCGGCGGGCCGTCCCTGTGCAACGACGCCACGATTAAAACAAATCACCCAGGGCAGATGTGATGCAACCGCATTTAAGTCATGCGTCGTTAATACAATAGTCATTCCCGCACGATTCAGGTCATTCAGCAGATGAAGTATTTCGTGCTGAGTCTTGATATCGACGCCTGACGTTGGCTCATCCAATATCAGCAATCTCGGGTTGTGAATCAATGCCCGCGCCAGAAATGCCCGTTGCCTTTGTCCTCCAGACGTGTCGTTGATCGAATGCTTTAAGCAATCTTCCACCCCTAAGCGGTTGGCGAGCGTTCGGATGATTGCGCGTTCATTTTTGCTAAGCCATGGCACAATACGTCCATGGGCGTTAAGCCCCATCATGATCACTTCTTCGACAGTAACCGGAAAAGTCCAATCGACGCTGTTCAATTGAGGCACGTAGCCTATCGTTCCTGCCTTAATGTTACTCGCTCGTTCATTAAATACATGCACCTGGCCCGAAATGAATGGATGAAGGCCCAAAATGACTCTAAGCAAGGTGGATTTCCCACTGGCCGTGGGGCCAACGATTCCTGCCAGTTGACCGGCATCAATCGCCAATGAAAGATCGTTCAAAACGTCCAACCGTTCGTAGCCCGCAGTGACGTTGGCTAATGAGATCGCAGGGTACGGCACGTCAAAAGGAGAGGTTTCTTGCATCAATGGGCGTCATACAGGCGGAGTCGCCTTTAAGTGCTTGTGTCATGACGGCTACATTATGAGCCATCATTCCTATATAGGAATCATTTGGCGGTGCGGGTAATTCGTCATCTGAAAGCTGATCGACAAATTTGACCTTGGCTTCGCGGGCGATTTGTTCCATGATTTTACTGGGGAAAACTTCCGAACCGAATATTGCAGGCACACCGACCTCCCTGATGTGTTTAATGATGCGAATGACTTCCTGTGGGCCCGGCTCGGAAAAATCGGCAGGCTGCACCGCCGCAATGACCGTCATTCCATATCGAGGCGCAAAATACGCAAACGAATCATGATAGGTGACCAGTTTGCGATGGTTGGTTGGAATGGTGTCAATACACTTGAAAATCACCTCATCGAGTGTTTTCAATTTGCTGAGATAGGCTTGGGTATTTTCTTGATAGCTGGCCTCATGAACAGGATCAAGCTCAATGAGATGTTCCTTGATGATATTCGCATACCGCATCACCAATTCGACATTCAGCCATAAGTGAGGATTGGGATGCCCAAGCTCACGTGGAAAACTGAAGTCATACTGCCAGTCTTCAGACCTGAGCGCCAGATTTCCGAGTTGCACGATAGCCGTGCCTTTCTTTCGTACCTTTTCGGCTAATTGGATGATGGGCAGTTCGAGATCAAGACCGTTGACAATGATCAGATCCGCCGCCTGTAAAGTTTTTATGTCTGAAGGCAGTGGCTCATAAGTATGTGAATCGATTCCTCCTGGAACGATATCCACTACTTGTATATGCGTTCCGGCCACATTTCGGATCAAATTCGCGATTGGCGCTACCGAGGAGACAACGGTAGGTTTTAAGAATTGTGCTGTGGTTGCAGCGGCTGCCGTGTGAAAAAAAAGATACATCATTAGAAACAGAATGCCTGAACCAAACGTGATCGGATTTTTTATCAATGAAATCTCCAGCGTTGAATTTAATCGTGGGATGTGTCAGTCTATTTTTTATGAAAAAAATCCACTTTATCATACTTAAAATTTTAAAATGTAGGAAAAAATAACCTTCTTTATAAGAGTTTCTCTTAGAATTAATAGCTCGAATTGATCTGGGTAGCTAGAAATTAAATAAGGCACTGAACAGATGAGAGAAATGAAGATTCTCGCATTAAGCGTTCTTACGATGATGTCTTGTATGGTGAATGCCGCAGGAGTGCCCACGCTTAAAGAAATGGTCATTCGCGCGAATGCGCGCGAGTTGATCGGCACTGCCAATTCCGCCAATGAGGGTACCGTGCTCAAGCAACAACTGGATTCACGCACAGTTTATCGTCCCGGAGAATTGCTCGAGACCGTGCCGGGATTGATCGTTACACAGCATAGCGGGGAAGGGAAGGCCAACCAATATTTTCTACGTGGATTCAATCTGGATCATGGTACGGACGTAAGGATCACTGTGGATGGCATGCTGGTCAATCAGCGTTCGCATGGTCACGGCCAAGGGTGGGCCGATACCAATTTCCTCATACCGGAATTGCTGGGCAATTTGCAATATCTGAAAGGACCCTACTATGCCAATCAAGGTGATTTTTCCTCAGCCGGGGCGGTCAGTTTGAGCTATGTCGATAAATTGCCGCAGGGAATTCTCAGTTATGGTCTCGGACAGCAAGGATTCATGCGTGGATTAGTCGCCAAGTCTCATCCGGTGGCAGCGGGCAATGGCAATGTGTTATATGCGGTCGAACTGCTGACTAAAGATGGACCCTGGATCAAACATGAGGACTACAAGAAATTCAATGCGCTGTTGCGGTACAGTCAGGACAGCGGTGCGACCAAATTCAACGTCACGGCGATGGGTTATGGGGGCAACTGGAATTCAACCGATCAGATTCCGGCGCGTGCAGTTGCAACAGGGCTTATTTCACGGCTTGGCACGATCGATCCCAGTAGTGGAGGAGAATCCCACCGCTTCAGTCTTTCCAGCGCGTTGCAACACATCAGTCGATTCGGCATCACACAGATGAATCTTTATACGCTTCATAGCAATTTGGCGTTATTTTCGAATTTTACGTATTTTTTAGATGACCCGGTCAATGGCGACCAGTTTTCTCAGGTTGATAAGCGGTTTCAGTCGGCCATGAATGTGAATCACCTATGGTCGCACAGGATCAAGGGGCTCGAGATAGAGCATATGGTAGGTATCCAATTTCAAAATGATGTCATTGATAATGGATTATTGAGTACCAAAGAACGCAAAATATCTACAATTACCCGTCGTGATCACATCAACCAAAACAGTGTGGGTCTATATTATCAGAACAGCATCCAATGGCTGGAAAAATTCCGCACTGTGGCTGGTGTGCGTTCGGATCATTTTTGGTTTGATGTGAACAGTAATTTGAATGCCAATTCGGGAAAACGTTACGATAGTATGACCAATCCCAAGTTGAGCCTGGTTTTCGGGCCGTGGGCGCAAACCGAATTCTACTTTAATTATGGCAGCGGATTTCATAGCAATGACGCGCGCGGCACGACCTCGACAATAGATCCCAAAACTGGAGACTCGATCAGCCGGGTCAATCCGCTCGTCCGTTCAACGGGATATGAGGCAGGGGTTCGTACGGCCTTTATTCCCGGTCTGCAGGCATCCTTTGCCGTATTCAGGCTTGATATGGATTCAGAATTATTGTTTGTCGGTGATGCCGGTACGACAGAGGCCAGCCGCCCTAGTAAGCGGGAAGGATTTGAAGTCTCGATGTTTTATATGCCTCTTGAATGGCTGACGGTTGATATCGATTATGCCTTGGCTCGCGCGCGTTTTAGTGATTCTGAAGCCAGTGGCAATCATATTCCTGGCGCAATTCAGGGGGTTGGAAAGCTAGCGATCGGGGTTGATAACCTTGGCCCGTTGTTTGGAAGTCTTCAGTGGCGATATTTCGGAAAGCGTTCTTTAGTCGAGGATAACAGCGTTCAATCTCATCATACCGTGACGTTGAATGGCCAGATCGGATATAAAATCGGAAAGAACGTGCGTGTGATGGTGCAGGGATTCAATTTACTGAACACTCATGCCCATGCCATCGATTATTATTATGCCTCCCGGCTTCCGGGAGAGAGCGCCGCAGGGGTGAACGATGTTCATTTTCACCCAGTTGAAACTCGTTCGTTTCGCGTGAACCTGATGGCAAATTTCTGAAGACCGGAATTCTGACGGTCTGGATTATGTGCCATGGTAATTGCAGCTTATTTAAGGTGGAAATTTTTGAGGAGAGAGAATGGAACGATTTACGATTTCAATGGATGATCAATTGTTCGAGCAGTTCGATGCGGTGTCTCAAGCACGAGGCTATCATAATCGCTCAGAAGCCATTCGCGACCTGATACGGGATTATCTTGAAAATGCACGCCTTCAAAAAGATAACAAAGGTTTTTGCATAGCCACACTCACCTATATATATAACCACCATGAAAGAGACTTGGCCAGCCAAGTGACGTCTGCCCATCATCATCATCACGATCTGACATTATCCAGCATGCATGTTCATATGGATCACGACAATTGCCTGGAGGTTGTTATTTTGCGCGGCACCATTCAGGACGTCAGAATCTTTGCGAATCGCGTCATCGCCACCAATGGTGTGCGGCATGGAAAATTGCATATCGTGCCCATCGAGCTATCTCAGGAACAGCATGCCCATTCGACCGTTCCACATACGCATTGTAGCCCGAGAACCTGAAAACCGGCGAAAACAAAGATAAATATAGATCAGCAGATTGTGGAAATTGATGAGTGATGCAATCAAAAATTAGCAATTTGGGAAATTTGATCAGGTTCAATAGGTCCCATTTTTGCGAATGAATGGGCTTTTTGAACCTGATCATTGGATAACATGATCGTTTATAGCTCTCTTAGGGAAACCATGATTAATTCGCTGCACGAGCAAATCGATTCGTCGTGTGGTACTCGCTCTCTTGACTCTCGTGTTGATATGTCTCAGTTGCTATGTTGTTTGTGCCTTGCATTTCATCACGTTCGCCGAATTAATCAGCATTTCCTTGGCGCACTCATCGATCTATCAGGCGGCTTTTCCCCAGTAACTGGACTTGCTGGCAGCGAACAGGAACATCCACATCACCAGTACAAATGGAAATGTCAATGTCGGTAAACCCACCGGAGCGAGGAAATTGGCCAAGCCAGCCTGGCAAACGATTGTCAGTATGCCTGCCAGCAACGCGAGAAGGGCGGTGCCGGCTGTCGGTGTCAGGAAAACCCATCCAATCGCCATCATGGTCAGAACAGGATTAAAGGCATATAGTCCCATTTCAATGAGCGTTTTATCAGCACCTAAAAAAATTGGTACAACCACGCCGATAATTGCACCACTTAATGCCATCATAGCGCCGCGTAATGACGTAATTGCGATACCGATAAGAAACAGAATACCGACGATCACGCTATCCGCGAACATCACTTCTCCAACGCCTTTGGTAATTGCCGTATACCATGCCATCGCGGTTTCCTGGGTGAAAGAAGCGAATTCTGCACTTACTGCGGACGCCGATGCGATCTCGGCTGGTATCGAAGGTACTGGCAGTACCGGGCCGCGCGAGAATATATCAAACGAGTATACCGCTATCATAAACATCCAGCACGTCAGCACGAAAGGCGACGTGGAAGCCGGAATATTATAGGGTTGCAGGATTCTCATCAGAGCAGCCAATACGACAGTCGACAAGATCGACGCAAGCACCACAAAAAGCCAAAGCTGCGGGGTATTTTCTAAAAAAAGAAACAGGCAGGGGCCAACCAGCGTGCCGTTAAAACCATAGAGTCCAGTCTCGATGTCATCTTCCGAAAATCCTAATAAATACGCTGCCAGCGTGCTGCTGATGACGCCTACGGTCGCAGCCAATCCTGCCGTGATTCCGCCGACATATAGCGCTATCAGGAAAATAAGGCCGGTAACGGCATTGCAGCAAAAGAAAACTTGTCCAACGCCTCGCAAAATGATGCGTAGCGGTTTCGGAATTGCCTTGTCAATCGATAAAGACCAATCCATGACGTTTAACTCCTAAGGTGTCGTGAGAGAAATAGGGATAAATCCACCAGCTTTTGAAAATTTATTTAGACGATAATGAATGAGCATTAATGATGTGATTAAGCCCGCTGCTTCTTCACTTCTTCGAGCAAGCCCTGTTTTACGATGAAATCAACAATTTGATCGACACCTTCACCGGTATGCAAATTAGTAAAGACAAAAGGACGGTCGCCGCGCATTTTTTTTGCATCTCGCGCCATGATTTCCAAATTGGCGCCGACGTGAGGCGCGAGGTCAGTTTTATTGATGACCAGAAGGGCTGAACGGGTAATGCCCGGGCCTCCCTTGCGAGGTATTTTTTCCCCGGCAGCTACATCAATGACGTAAATGGTGAGATCAGAAAGTTCAGGACTGAACGTCGATGCCAAGTTATCTCCGCCTGATTCGACGAGTATCAGATCCAAGTCAGGAAAATCGGCTGTCATACGTGCGATGGCCTCAAGATTAATGGAGGCATCTTCCCGGATTGCCGTATGCGGACATCCGCCGGTCTCCACGCCCATTAAGCGTTCTGGCGGCAGCGCATTGGCGCGCAAGAGAATTTCCATGTCTTCTTTGGTATAGATATCATTAGTAATAACGGCCATTTCATAGTGGTCACGCATTTTTTTACTCAATGCTTCACACAACGCCGTTTTTCCTGATCCAACCGGTCCGCCGATACCGACACGAAGGGGATTTGATTGTTTATTCATGTTGTTATATCCAGAAATTATGAGCGATAGACTCTACTATATTGAATTTCATGCTGCATCGACAGCAGTGATAAGCCTGGAGCCCAGTTCGATAAATCATCGTCGTCAAGGTGTTGAGCATGAGAAGCTGCTTTCTCGATCATCGGGTGCAGTGACAGTAAGAGTCTCTGACCAGAAACCTGCCCCAGTGGCACGGATTTGACACAAGCTAATACTTGATTTTCAACCAATGAAAATAGCAGACCTAGGAGCGCGGCATCATGAGGCACCGCAAGCGCTTCCGCCGCACAGGCAAACGCCGTCGGTAACGGAATCTCGGGCTGACCTAGCAGAATGCTTTTCAGTGAGTCGTCCCCGATGTTGAGATCAGTGACGAGCTTGCCCAATGAATACCCCATCTGTATGGTTTCTGCGCGAAATTCGGCCGTATCGCGGGCCGCTATAAAATATTCCGTCCAATAACTAACGGCTTCGATATCGCGATCGGAAAAGGATTTGAGTAAGCGCCAGACGATCGGAGCTTCAAAATCGGCAACGATCTCCAATGATTCAGAAATCCATGAGCGCGCTGAATTCTCATCATGGACGCTGCCTTTTTCGATGGCAGATTCCAGTCCCTGGGAATAAGTATAAGCGCCAATAGGCAACGAGGGACTGGCGAGCTGCAATAAGCGGAGCAATAGGACAGGCTGCAAGTTAGCTCCTAAGAATGTGAGTCCGAGGGGCGGTGGATCTTCTGCCGGGCCGGTATGGGAGCCAGCGGGCCATGCGCATGAAAATGACCATCGCCATGATGATGTCCACCGCTTCCATAAGCACCTGATTCGGGCTCAAAAGGGGCATTTTCTTCAATAATGGCAGCGCCCAGACCTTCCAACATCTGTTTAAGGACGGCATCCTGATGGATGCGCAAGAAACTTTCACCGACTTGCGTTTGCGTATGGCGGTTCCCCAAATGAAACGCGCATCGTAATAAACCATGAGGCGATCCGCAGGTAACGCGGTAAGTAGGTTCGTGCGCTGCGACAATTTTCACGATGCGGCCATCATCGCCCTGCAGCAAATCATTATGACGAAGCACTGTACCTCTCGGGGTAAAAATGGCCACTTCTTCTCCTGAAGCAAGCACTGTTCTCAATCGACTGTTTTCGCGCATTTCGTAAGGTAGAACGAGTTCGGCGAAAACTGAATCGGCGTGATCTATTTTTGTATTCAGCGTAAGCATTTATAATGATCAATGAAAGATTGAAGGGTGCTATCAGATATTGATTACATTTGATAGCGACCCCAAAAAACGGAAGATTTAGCTTACGGAAAATTATTCCGATTGATTGTAAGGATAGTAGGCTTCCGTTTACTCGTCATAATTTCTAGAACAGGAAATAACGTTGTGCCATCGGCAGTACATCCTCGGCGCCGCAAGTCAATAATTGACCATCAGCCCTTACTTCATAAGTTTCTGGATCCACTTCCATTTTCGGCGTAGCGCTATTATGTATCATATCCTTTTTGCGCAGATTACGCGTATTCTTGACTTCGATGAGATTCTTGTCCAGTTTCAGTTGATCGACAAGCCCAGCACTCAGTGCCGCTTGTGATGCAAACGTGAAGCACGATGTTTTGATGCCACCACCGAATCCGCCAAACATATAGCGATAATGCACGGGCTGTGGTGTAGGAATGGAAGCATTCGGATCTCCCATCAGAGAGGCTGCAATCATGCCACCTTTCAGGATCATCGATGGTTTTACTCCAAAAAATGCCGGTCTCCACAAGACAATGTCAGCATATTTACCTACTTCTATTGACCCAACTGCATGCCCAATGCCATGAGTGATTGCGGGATTGATCGTATACTTTGCAATGTAGCGTTTAACGCGAAAATTATCATTTCGGGAACTATCTTCTTGTAATGTTCCACGCTGTACTTTCATTTTATGGGCGGTTTGCCAGGTACGTAAAACGACTTCGCCGATACGTCCCATTGCTTGGGAATCCGAAGACATCATCGAAATGGCGCCCATATCGTGCAAAATGTCTTCTGCGGCAATCGTTTCCTTGCGTATGCGGGATTCGGCAAATGCAAGATCTTCGGCAATATTGGCATGCAGGTGGTGACAAACCATCAGCATGTCCAAGTGTTCATCCAGCGTGTTGACGGTATAAGGGCGGGTTGGGTTGGTCGATGAAGGTAGCACATTGTCCAAACCTACCACTGCGATAATGTCGGGTGCATGGCCACCACCAGCTCCTTCGGTATGGAACGTATGGATGGTGCGGTCTTTCATCGCAGCAACGGTATTTTCCAGATATCCGCCTTCATTGATGGTATCGGTATGAATGGCGACCTGCACATCATATTTGTCAGCAACATCCAGACAGTTGTCGATGGCGGCAAAAGTCGTGCCCCAGTCTTCGTGCAGTTTTAAGCCACATGCGCCCGCTAATACCTGTTCTTCAAGCGGTGTGGGCAAGCTGACATTTCCTTTTCCGAAGAAGCCTGTATTCATGATCAGTCCATCCGACGCTCTAAGCATAGAATGAATATGCCACGGTCCAGGGGTGCAAGTCGTTGCGGCCGTGCCGACTGCCGGGCCTGTACCGCCGCCCAGCATCGTGGTAATTCCATTCATCATTGCATCTTCGGCTTGTTGCGGTGAAATGAAATGGATGTGCGTATCCACACCGCCAGCAGTTACGATCAAATTTTCACCGGCGATGATCTCTGTTGCT
>WBZQ01000870.1_pt1 | contig 22305 bp, 20 predicted proteins | sample 5204251 | NCBI WGS metagenome assembly WBZQ01 (sample SAMN12412402, study PRJNA552823) | activated sludge metagenome | isolation source: activated sludge from nitrification reactor of wastewater treatment plant... | place: USA: Virginia | collected 2017-09
CGCCATCGCCCTGGCCGCACTGAACGAACTGGGCAGTTACGTCCACAAACTGGCCAACCAGCAATTACCCGCCGGCTCGGTCGCACCCTGGGTACTGGAGCGGGTAAAGGCCGCCTTTAATACTTTCATCCTGGATATTCTTGGCCTGAAAGACGATACCGCCGGCTCCGATACCGGTACGGTGGACGGCCTGATGGAACTCATCCTCGACATCCGAATGCAGGCGCGCAGCCAGAAGGACTGGCCGACCAGCGACAAGATCCGCGACGCCCTGGCCACAGTGGGGATTGCCGTAAAAGACGGAAAGGAAGGGGTGACCTGGAGCAGGCAGTGATACGGCAGAAAAACAGATGAGGGTTGATGGCGCGGTGTACGCTTCGCCATCAACCCTCATCTATTTTTATCAACCCTCCTCCGGCTCACTTTTTCCGTTTTCTGAAATTGCTGCCACCGCCGCCGTAGTTGCCACCGCCACTGCGGTTGTTGCGCTTGCGACCGTTGTTGGTGTTGCCCTGCTTGCGGTTGCGTTGGTTCTGGCGGAAACGGTCTTTGTCGTGTTTGCCGGCGCCGGCGGCCAGTTTGTCGAGCGAGTCGTGGCCCTCGTGCAGTTCGAGTTGGCCGTCGGACAGGATCTCCAGGTCGTCTTTGACGATGTCGTCGCTGACGTAGTGTTCCTTGTTCCAGGTTTTGTAGGCCAGTTTCATATAGGAGGCGATGACCTCGACGAAACCTTCTTTTTTGGGTCCGTCGGGCATGGCGATGGCCTTTTGGATCAGGGCCTGGATGCTGTTGCCGTAGTGCCGGAACCGGGTAGCGGAAGCCGGATAACCGACGGGTTCGGCCCTCGGGCGTTCCTCTTCGCGGCGGATGATGATGCCGGGCGGCGGCGTCACGTCGAGTTCGTAGTGGGCGATGGCAAAGGCGTGGTTCCAGAGTTTTTCGCGGTAGTCGTCCATGCTGCGGTTTCCACTGGGGCCGAGCTGCATCATCAGTCCGATGATGGCTTCCACGGTTTTTTGCCGTAGCGGGCGCGACTCGATGGTCTGGGCGTACTGCAGCATTTCCTGGATGGAGCGGCCGTATTCGGGATACTCGATCTCGGTTTTCTCGGTGTTGTATTCGATATCTACTCTTTCCATAATTTTTGGTTGAGATGGTTTTGGGGGGAGGCACGTTTACGAAACCTCGGAGATTTCGTAAACGTGGTGAAGATGCGGTTTATTCTACGGTGACCGACTTGGCCAGGTTCCGCGGCTGATCGACGTTGCAGCCGCGCAACACGGCGATGTGATAGGCCAGCAGCTGGAGCGGAATCACCGACAACAACGGGGTCAGGGGCTCTTCGGTTTCCGGAATTTCGATGCTGTAGTCGGCGAGATCCTTGATGGTCTCGTCGCCTTCGGTCACCACGGCGACCACGACGCCTTTGCGGGCTTTCACTTCCTGGATATTGGAAACGATTTTTTCGTAGGCGCTCTTGTTCGTGGCGATGACAAAAACCGGCATATTCTCGTCGATCAGGGCGATGGGGCCGTGTTTCATCTCCGCGGCCGGGTATCCTTCGGCGTGGATGTAACTGATCTCCTTGAGTTTCAGCGCGCCTTCCAGCGCCACCGGGAAGTTGTAGCCGCGGCCAAGGTAGAGAGCGTTGCTGGCGTTTTTGAATTCACCGGCGATGTATTTTACCTGCTCGTGGCAGTTTTTCAACAGGGTTTCCACTTTTGCCGGGATCAGCGCCAGTTCCTGGACCAGTTTCTGGTATTCCGAGCGGGCCAGGTAGCCGCGTTCGTGGCCCAGGATCAGGGCCATCATGGTCAGCATGGTCACCTGGCCGGTAAAAGCTTTGGTGGAGGCCACCCCGATTTCCGGGCCGACGTGGATGTAGGAGCCGCAGTGGGTGAGCCGGGCGATGGAAGACCCCACCACGTTGACGATGCCGTAGGTGAGGGCGCTGCGTTCCTTGGCCAGTTCGAGGGCGGCATAGGTGTCGGCCGTTTCGCCCGACTGGGAGATGGCCAGCACGATGTCTTCCTCGCGCACGACGGGATTGCGGTAGCGAAATTCGGAGGCGTATTCCACTTCCACGGGCAGGCGGGCCAGGTCTTCGAAGAGGTATTCCGCGATCATGCCGGCATGCCAGGAAGTGCCGCAGCCGAGGATGATCATGCGCTGGGCTTTCACCAGGCGTTCCATGTGTTCGACCATGCCGCCCAGGCGCATCCAGCCTTCTTCGGCGTTCACCCGGCCGCGCATGCACTCGGCGATGGTGGTGGGTTGCTCGAAGATCTCCTTGAGCATGAAGTAGTCGTAGCCGCCCTTTTCCAGTTTTTCGATCTCGAACTCGATCTTGTCGATGGTCGGGGTCATGACCTCGTTTTGCAGGGTCTTGATCACCAGTTCGCCGTTGAGCGTAGCGGTGGCTACTTCCTCGTCGTTCAGGTACACCACGTTTTTGGTGTGCTCCACGATGGGGGTGGCGTCGGAGGCGACCAGGAATTCATTTTTGCCGATGCCGACCACCAGCGGGCTGCTCTTGCGGGCAGCGACCAGTTTGTGGGGGTCTTCGCGGTCCATGACCACGATGGCGTAGGCGCCGTGCACCTGGGTCAGGGCCTGGCGGACGGCTTCTTCGAGCGGCAGGTTTTCGTTCTGCTGCACTTCCTCGATGAGGTGGACGAGCACTTCGGTGTCCGTCTCGCTTTTGAAGGTATGGCCGAGTTTGGTCAGGGTGCTTTTCAGCAGGGCGTAGTTCTCGATGATGCCGTTGTGGATCAGGACGAGGCGGCCGTTGCCGCTGATATGGGGGTGGGCGTTGGTGTCGTCGGGTTTGCCGTGGGTAGCCCAACGGGTATGGCCCATGCCGACGCTGCCGCTGATGTTTTTATCTTCTGTAAAAGCCATGAGGTCGGCCACTTTCCCTTTTTTCTTGTAGACGTTCAGGGAGCCGTTTTGCAAAGCGATGCCCGCGCTGTCGTAGCCGCGGTATTCGAGGCGTTGCAAACCTTTAATGATGATCGGATAGGCTTTTTTGGTACCGATGTAGGCGACGATTCCACACATAATTCAAGTGGTCCAGGTTAAAGAGTGATGAATGATGTTTCGTAGTGCTGGGGTTGGCCTGAAATAAAAAAACCGGGACATCCGGAATTTCTGCCGAAAAACTGATGCCGGCAACCAAATAAAGCGTGATGGTAGTATGGTCGAGCAAAAATTAAACCTCAAAGGTAAGCAACGAAAACGGGATTAACATTATATGATTCAGGTCAGCCAGTTTACAAATTGGTCGAAAAGATACCGGGCGTCGTGCGGACCGGGGCTGGCTTCCGGGTGGTACTGCACGCTGAAGGCCGGATGGTTTTTGAGCCGGATGCCTTCCACGGTATTGTCGTTGAGGTTGATGTGGGTGGCTTCCACCAGGCCGGGCGCGTCGTAAACGGCTTGTTCGAGTACGCCGAAACCGTGGTTCTGACTGGTCACCTCGCCGCGGCCGGTTTTCAGGTTTTTCACGGGGTGGTTGAGGCCGCGGTGCCCGTGGTGCAACTTGTAGGTGGGCAGCCCGGCCGCCTGGGCCAGCAACTGCTGTCCCAAACATATGCCAAAAACCGGTTTGCCCTCGGCGAGCATTTGTTTCACCGTTTCCACAGCGTAGGGCATGGACGCGGGGTCGCCGGGGCCGTTGGAAAGAAAGTAGCCCTGCGGTTTCCAGGACTGCACTTCGGCGAAGCCGGTTTTGGCCGGGAATACCTTCAACAGGCAGTCGCGCTGGTCGAAACAGCGCAGGATGTTCTTTTTCACGCCGTAGTCCATCACGGCGATCCGGTATTTCGAGTCCTCTTCGCCGATGAGGTAAGGTTCCCGGGTCGTGACCTGGCTCGACAGTTCCAGTCCGGCCATGGAGGGCGTGGCGGCCAGGCGTCTTTTCAGTTCGTCGAGGTCGTCGGTTTCCGAAGAGATGATGCAGTTCATGGCGCCGCGCTCGCGGATGTGCTGCACGATGGCCCGGGTGTCCACGTCGTGGATGGCCACCACGCCTTCGGCTTCGAAGTACTCCTGAATGCTGCGGTCGGCCTGCTGGCGGCTGTACGGCACGTTAAAATTCCGGCACACGAACCCGGCGATCTTCACGCCGTTGCTTTCCACCTCCTCATTTTTGATGCCGTAGTTGCCGATATGGACGTTGGTGGCCACCAGGATCTGGCCGGCGTAGGACGGGTCGGTGAAAACTTCCTGGTAGCCGGTCATACCGGTGTTGAAGCAGATCTCGCCGGTAGTCGTTCCGGTTTTTCCGGCCGCGGCGCCTCTGAAGACGGTCCCGTCCTCAAGCAGAAGAATGGCTTTTGTCATGGAAAAATTGAGCGGGAGAAGAAGTCCGTATGGTCCCGGATACCCTTTTGCGCCGCAAAGGTCGGGTATCGGGACGACTTTTTCAGGCTTTGGGTGGGTTGGAAACGTTATTTTTTCGTAAAACCGGATCGGAACCGGGTTTTGCAGCCGGGTTCTTATCCGCCACACCGTATCGAAACTGTCTCAAAAGTCTGTTTATTCGTTTAATTGCGGATTTGGTTATAGGTAACGCCTTTTTTTAAGGTTATTTACCAATAAACAAATCAACATATAAACGATTCGCCGACTTGTGAGACAGCCCCAAACGGTAGTTCCGAATCAGTCCGGGCCTTCTTAATGTTAAGTTTTTATCCTGAATGTAAACTTAACATTAAATCTGTGCGAACTGCCGGAAGTTTGGCCCCGTCCAATTTTAGTACGTTTTAAATCTGTATCCATCATGAGAAAAAAACTCGAAGCGCTGCTCGCCGATGGCAGTGTAGCCGGGAACTCCGTCTTACAAACCCTGCATAAGGCTTTCCAGAATGGCAAACGCTCGCTGGCCAAGGCCAAAAAGGAAAAAACCGAGGCTAAAATTGCCTACCGCGAAGCGGTTTCCAACGGTGAAAAAGATCAGGATCGCCTGTTTGAACTGCTTACCGCATTCCGCCGGTCCAAACACCTGCAACGTTACCACCGGGCCGGCTATCAACTAGCCAAACACCGCCTGACCGCTTGGCTGGAATCCTGGTTGAAAAACGACGAAGTGCCGCACGAGCCGGCACCGAAGTCCGGAAACAAAAAGCCGGCAAAAAGCAAAAAAGCCGAAACACCGGCGGCAAAAAGATCCGCCGGGCCGGCCAAGACGTCCGCACGGCAAAAAAATTGAGAAGTGGTGTTAAAAGGTTAAATTCGGAACCGGGTCGCCCGCCGCGATCCGGTTTTTCTTTGGTTAAAAAAACGCATTAAGTGCGGTGGCGGGGCGATTTTCTTCATTAATGTTAAAATTTACCTTCATATGCTTCAGATTGAAAAATATCATTTTATCTTTAAGGCCTTATGTTATAACACTACTAATCCCAGCTGGGAGTAAAAATCGGGTGTTGATGTTTATGTATTTACATTTTTTGCACCTTTGAAGGATGCACAAACGTGTTCCTTAATCAACTCATAATCAGCATATAACCAACCTTTACCGTTAAAATTCGAGTACTTATTATAAATTTTTTCATTAACTTTTAGCCATATGATACATTTCCAAAACCGTCCGGCAACTCCCGGCAACCAAACTCATTGCCCCCCCCGCAACAGCCGTCTTCCATTTAATCCTGCGGATGCTGCCGCTACCGCTCCTGTTTTTAATCTTCCTTCCGGCATTATCTGCCCAACACTGCGTTTGCGGAACCGGCGTTAACCTGACCGGCGCCACCATTTCACTTAACGCGCTGGTCAGTGGCGGCACCCTGCCGTCGGGAAGTTACAGCGGCCCATGTATCTCCGTGCCCGCCAACGCCACGCTGAACATCGATATTTCTTACCAATTTTCAGGCACCACGCTGGTTATGGGACCAAATTCCAAAATTTTTGTCGCTGCGCCAAACCTGCTTACCGTTACCAGTTCCACTGTGCGGGGCTGCGGATCTTTATGGCAGGGGATTACGCTCGCGCCGGAAACGCTCACGCCGTTGGCCATCCCTGGCGGCCAGATAGATATGAGCCAAAGTACGCTGCAGGATGCCGAGGTGGGTATATTCGCTCAAAACCAATCGAAGTTAAGACATCTGGTCGAGCGTATCGACTTCACTCGGCCTCGGGTCCATCTTTCAATGCACCGGACGCGGCGACGTTTACAGCAACGATTTTGATATGAGAACCAATAGTACTGCGGAGATTCTGACGGTAAGTCATAACAGCAACTGCAAAATCTATGAAAATACGCTCTTCGGCAATGCCGCTAACCCCGGCGGCCTCTTCGATACGGGCATCAATACCGCCAACTCCTCCAATTTGATTTTTTGCTGCAATTCGGTGGACAATACCACTTACGGCACGATGTTCAACTCCACCAACAGCGACGTGCGCTTTTTCACCACCCAATACGGAGAACACGACACCGCACTTTACTTCCAACCGACCGCTTTTCTGAACGCACAGAACAATACCGGGAATAATTGGACAGGAGGAACTACTTCGTTGGATGCGTATTATACGGGAACGCTGGGTCAGGCTCAAGCCAATGCTTCGTTTAGAACCGACCCGGCAAACATCAATGGTGCAAGTATTCTGCCGCTTGGCTGGTTCAATCTTCAAGGCAATGACCCTTCCTGCTCCAAAACAAATACTGTCACTTGCGACACCCTCGATCTCCCGACCGGCTTCACGGAGATCAACTCGGAAGACCTGGCCGGCCTCGCCCCGCCCGGTTACGATAACGAAGAAGCGTTGCGGTTCGGGCAGAAACGGCAACTTTACCGCAAATTGAAAGAAAACCCGGCTCTGGCAACCTGGAACGCGGCTGTAAACGACTTTTACAGTGCCTCGGCCACCAACAGCGTGGGCGCGATGTACGCAGTGGACGAAGGCTGGCGAAACCTGTATACCGCTTCGGCCGGCGTGAGCGCCGCTTATGAATCCCTGTCGGAAGACCTGGAGGATGTATACGAAGCGATTGCCGGCATTTATGAGGACTACCCGGGCGCTACCTCCGCTCAACAAGCCACAATGTTGGCAGACATGCGCGACCTGACCACCCAGATTCTGGAAATCGAAGCAGACCTTAGGGATTTGACCGAACAGGAACGGGAAGACTACGACCAACGATTGGACGATCTGCTGGCGCTGAACGGCGCAATGACCACCGGCGAGACCTGGGAAACGGCGGAGAAAGACGTCAACGACCTGCTCTTTCGTTACTGCACCGGACTGATCCAGACATTCACCTCCGGACAGCAAAGCCAGATCGTGGCCCTGGCCAGGGAATGCCCGCAGTTTTACGGCGCCGGCGTCTACAAAGCGCGTTATTTGCGCGAACAGATCGACACCGTTGCTTACCACTATTTTGAAAATCACTGTGTCGGCGCTGAACGAAGCAACAAACTGCAAAGCGTGCAGCAGGTTTCCGTGGTGCCCAACCCGGCCGCCGACCGGGTGATGGTCAATTTATCGGGGGTCGATGGCCAATCGGGTAAAATTACCCTTCAAAGTCTGGATGGGCGCGCGGTTCTCGCACACGAGATTGCTACCGGCTCATCCGCGCAAACGCTCGATGTATCGAACCTCCTGCCCGGCATTTATTGGCTAACGGTAAGTACTGAAAACACTTCGCCCGTCACGACCAGGTTGGTCATTATCCGATAAACAAAAATTTTTTCATTGGAGCACAGGCAAGCCAATTCCTCGCCTGTGCTCCTGTTTTATTTCCTGCCATGAAAAGCAAAATACTTTACTTTCTGATATCGCTACCGCTAATCATTTCAGCACAAAAAGAAGATTATAATTGGATAATGGGGACAGGTTTTGTCGAGCCGGACAGCAATTACCGCTTAAATCACATTAACTTTCTTAATGACTCTTTTGAAGTTAAATTATTATATAAATCCAATCCATTTTTCGGTTCGGAGTCAATAGTTTCAGGTTCTGACGGTTCATTGTTTGGTTATACTAACGGTAATAACCTATATAACAAAGAGCATGGGGTAATAGAAAATGGAGGCAATTTTCAATCAAGTACTCAGTATCCATATGGCTTCCCGTTCAACCAGTCGGCCTTGATCTTACCGATTCCGGACAGCGCCGGCTTTTACATCATGATTGACGGCGCTTTTAAAGACATTCTAATCGACGTGATTACCGAAAAACTACGGTATTCAATAATTGACATGACGGCCAACAATGGTTTGGGGAAAGTAATCAAAAAAATGATCACCATCCCCGATACGGGCGATACCCTGAACATCGGCCATTTGACGGCCGTCCGCCACGGCAACGGGAGGGACTGGTGGTTTCTTACCCCAAAATTCGAGTCCAATGTTTACCGAAGGTTTTTATTGAGCAAATCGGGAATCAAAACTGCCGGAGAACAAGTGATCGGTGAAACGGTACACAACGGAGTAGGTTACTCGGCTTATTCGCCTGACGGCCAATGGTATGCTCATTTCAATGCCCACGGCCAAACCTCCAACCCCAAAGCCTCCGTCCATTTTTACCGTTTCGACCGCTGTACCGGGCTGCTGAGCGATGCGCATTACAAGTTCTATCCCGGCATCGAGGTGTTCGGAGGGGTGGCTTTTTCGCCCAATTCCCGCTATTTGTACGTATCGAAATTTACCAAAATTTTCCAGTACGATCTCGAAGCGCCGGATATACTCGCTTCCGAGCAGGTGGTGGCGGAATACGACGGGTTTCTGGACGAAAACGGCGTGCCCACCCGCTTCTACGGGCTGCTGCTCGCTCCCGACGGCAAGATCTACGGCAACATCCCCAACTTCAACTCCCGCTACCTCCACGTCATCGACCAGCCGGACCTGCCCGGAGACTCCTGCAATGTCATCCAGCACGCCATTTTTCTGCCTGCCGATAACTTCGGCACCCTGCCCAACCTGCCTTACTACCGGCTCTATGCCGCCGAAGGCAGCCCCTGCGACACCATGACCACGGCGGCGCCCTGGTCACCGCCCGCCCCGGCGCCGGGCATCCGGGTCTGGCCCGTGCCCGCTACCGACGTGCTGTACTTCTCGGCCGAAGGCGACTGGCCCGAGCCGCTGGACCTGCATCTCTACGACGCTTTCGGCCGCCCGGCGCTCGCGCTGCCAGGTCTGCATGTGTCGCCCTACGCCCGGATCGAACTGGGCAACCTGCCGGCCGGCGCGTATTTTTACACCCTTACCCGCCGGGACGGAACTTCGGTGAAAACGGGGAGAGTGGTCAGGACGCGATGAGAGGATGGCAAAGCCGTGGTTCCCATACCATATTCGTCCGACGACAAATTCGTCGGACGAAGAGCCCGCCGCGATCCGGTTTTTCTTTTTGACGTGGAAGCGTCTTAACTTTCGGGGCAATTGCACGATCCAACGCCCTTATCATGACGCCGCCTACCCTGCAGGAACAACTGTTCGAGATCATCCTGACCCGCTACCGCCGCCGCGCCGAGGCGGTCGACGATCTCTGTCAGATTCTCAACCTGGCCAAAGATCCCGTGTACCGGCGTTTGCGCGGCGACACCTTTCTTTCGCCGCAGGAACTGAGCACCCTGGCCCTGCACTACCGCATTTCCCTCGACGCCCTGATCGTCGGCCACAGCGATAACGTGGTCTGCCAGTTCAACGCCTTTTCCCGCAAACTGTCCGATTTCACCGATTATCTGCAAGGCTTCGCCGCCGACTTCGAGCAGATCCGCCGGCTGCCCAACGCCCATTTGTACTACGCCTCAGCGGAAGTGCCGGTGTTTACCTACAGCCTGTTCCCCGAACTGATGAGTTTCAAACTCTACATCTGGGGGCGTACCACCTGGGACTTCGAATACCTGCGCCAGCGCCCCTTCGACCTCGACCTGGTGACCCAGCCGGTAATCCGCCTGAGCCAGGCCGTGCTCCAGCACTACCTCAGCCTGCACAGCACCGAACTCTGGACGATCCACCTGATGGACAATACCCTGGCCCAGATCGAGTACCATACCTACTCGGGCGGGTTCCGCAACCCGCAGGACGCCCTGTACCTGTGCGAAAAAATGATCGAGTGGGCCGCTCACATGAAGGCGGTGGCGGCGGCGGGCCGCAAATTCGGCGCCGGCGAAAAACCGGAGAACGGACAGGGCACGCTAAAACTTTACCACAACGAAATGGTCTATACTAACATCACCGGGCTGGTCACCTCCGACGTGGGGCGCATGGTCTACTCGGCTTTCTGCAATCCCAATTTCCTGCACAGCACCGACCGGAAACTGTGCGATTATACGGAAGGCTGGTTCGGGAACGTGATCGCCAAATCAACGCCCATCAGCCAGGCGGCCGAAAAGAACCGCGACTGGTTTTTCCGCGAACTGACCCGCAAGATCGACCGGGTAAAGCAGCGGATACAGTTGCATATCGAGGAGGGGAGTTGACGGTGGATGGTTTGATGGTTTGATGGTTGGATGGTTGGATGGTTTGATGGTTGGATGGTTGGACTTTGGACTTTTGACTGTTGGTTATGGAAAAACTTACTGATCGCCGGGCGCGGCTGGCCAGGTTCCTGAACGAGGCCGTGCGGCGCTACAATACGCCGGACTTCATTGCCGGCGACCCCGTTTCGGTGCCGCACCGCTTTTCCCGCTTGCAGGACCGCGAGATCACGGGGTTCTGGGCGGCTACCCTGGCCTGGGGGCAGCGCAAAACCATCATTCAGAATGCCAACCGGCTGGTGGAACTGATGGACGGGGCTCCGCATGACTTCATCCTGAACCACCGGGAGGAGGATCGGGCTCGCTTTCTCGATTTCAAACACCGCACCTTCCAGGCCACCGACACCTTGTGGTTCCTCGAATTTTTTCAGCAGTATTACCGGCAAAACCACTCGCTGGAAACGGCCTTTGCCCGGCACCTCGGGGCCGGCGACCCGACGGTGGAAAAGGCCCTGCGCGGCTTTCACCGCGATTTTTTCGACCACCCTTATGCCCCGGAGCGGACCCGCAAACACGTGGCCACCCCCGAGCGCGGCTCCACCTGCAAACGGCTCAACATGTTCCTGCGCTGGATGGTGCGCAGCGAGCCGGCCGGCACCGCCGGCGTGGATTTCGGCCTGTGGACCCAAATCCGGCCGGCCCAGTTGCTCATCCCGCTCGACGTACACGTGGAGCGGATGGCCCGCCGCCTGGGCCTGCTGGAACGCAAACAAACCGACTGGACGGCCGTGCTCGAACTCACCGAAAACCTCCGGGCTTTCGACCCGGAGGATCCGGTGAAGTACGACTTTGCACTGTTCGGGCTGGGAGTGCTGGCGAAAGATCAGTGGTGGCCGTAAGTGATCAGGCGCCGGATGTAGTAGCGCCGGTCCGAAATGAAGAAATACAGCGATTCCTCCACAATGCCTACATCCTCGGCATAGCGCCGGTTTTCATACCGCACGGCACCCCAGTCATCGAACCCCGGCCACATGCGGTAAGTGGTGCGGTAACTTTTAACCGTAAAACTGCCGGCCGGCGTGGTGATCGATTCGTCGGTACCGGCCATTTTGGAAAAAATATAACAAACGGTATCCTGGCCGGCCAAAAAATAGCGGCTGGCCAGCGTGTCGACGGTATTCTCCGAAGAAAACAGCACTTTCCCTTGCCAGTCCACGATATAGTGCAGCGAGTCGCGGAGGTAGAGGGGTACGTAGGTGAAGGGCGGCTCGGGCAAACGGTTGATGTACTTGAAATAGGTATCCCCTCCGATCAGGGTGTCTTTTTCCACGTAAATGGTATCGCGGATATTCAAGTCGGTATACACTCCGTTGGTGTCCAGGCTGTAACGCCCGTACACCCAGTAGTTGCCCACTTCCAGGTTGGCGTAATCCGGGTAGGAATGCGATTCATCGACGTCTTTACAGGACGCGAATACGGCGGCGGCGAGACCGACTACAAAAAGAAAGTTTTTCATTTTGACAAGTGTTCATGTTTTGGAATACCCGGGACCAGGGAAAGGGTTCCCCATTGGCATGAGCCGTCCGGCCGATGCACAGCATGATCCTGAGTAATGATGTTTGAAAAAAAGACCGCTACCGATCGGCGGCGGTTGAGGGTAAGTACGCGTACAATTACGGAAACATGACTTTGCCGGGGTGTTTTCAGTTGCCTGAAAGTCCAAATAATTTGCGGGCGCTAGTCCCTTACAGGTCGCCCAGTTGCGGCCGCAGCAACAGTTCTTCCACCACCGCCGCATCGCTCAGGGTGTAACACCCCCACACGGCCCGGGCCACGTCGGAGGCCTGCATAAGGCGGTCCTCCGGAAAATCGGCGCCGCGCCAGGAGTCGGACCAGGCCGCTCCGGGCAGGATGGCGGTGACCTTGATGCCTTCGGTTTTCGTCTCCTCGCGCAGGCATCTGGAAAATCCCAGCAGGGCGAATTTGGAAATGCTGTACGCCCCGCCGTTCGGGTAGGCCATAATGCTGGCGATGCTGCACATGTTGAAAATATGGCCGCTGCGCTGCGCCCGCATCGCCGGCAACAGGGCCCGGGTGAGGTGGTAGGCGCTGTACAGGTTGATCTCCAGCAGGGTCTCCAGGGTGCCTTCCCGCTCATTGGTGACGCCGCCCGGCAGGTAAATACCGGCATTGTTCACCAGCACGTCGATTCGCGGCCAGGTGTTGCGCACAAAGGCGGCGAATTCCTGTACCTCCTGTTTTTTCCCCAGGTCGGCGGGCTGGGTATGCAGTTTACGGCCGGGAAAACGTTGTTCCCAGTCCCGCTGCATGGCATCCAGGTCGGTTTGCGTGCGGGCACACACGCACAGGTCGAAGCCGTTTTGGGCAAAAATTTCGGCAATGGCTCGCCCCAGGCCTTTGGTGGCGCCGGTGATGACAGCGGTTTTGTTCATGGTTGTTGATTTGTGTAGTTGTGGATGCGGTGTGTGGATGGGGTGATTTGTGTAGTTGTGGAGGCGGTGATTTGTGGATTGGGTGATACGGTGATTTGTGGATTGGGTGATGCGATTATTTTTTGCCTCAAAGTTTGAAAAAACCCAAACCTTTAAATCCGTATTTTTGCAACCCTGTAACCTTTCAACCTTGTAACCCGCTTTCATGGAATTCCTCCAACGATACAATTACCTCCAGGACCTGGGGCGCTACCTGCTGATGATGAAGCAGGCTTTCGGACGGCCCGAAAAACTCTCCATGTACTGGAAGGAGACCGCCCGTCAGATGAACGACATCGGCGTAGGGTCACTGATCATCGTCTGCCTGATCTCCATATTTATCGGGGCAGTGGCGGCCGTACAGTTTGCCTATCAGTTGAACGGCCAGTTGATCCCGCGGTATTACATCGGCTACATCGTGCGCGACCTGGCGCTGATCGAGTTGTCGCCCACCATCACCTGCCTGGTGCTGGCCGGCAAGGTCGGCTCCAACATGGCGGCCGAGATCGGCGGCATGCGCCAGAAAGAACACATCGACGCCATGGAGGTGATGGGCGTGAACACGGCGGCTTACCTGATCACACCCAAACTGATCGCCGGCATCTGCGTGATCCCGCTGCTGGTCACGTTTTCGGCTTTCGTGGCCATCATCGGCGGCTACCTGGCCAGCGTGCCCACGGGACTGATCACCGACGCCGAATATACCCAGGGCGTGCGCTCGTTTTTCGACGATTACAACGTGTTCATGATGTACGTCAAGTCCGTTGTATTTGCCATTATCCTGGTTACGGTCTCCTGCTACCAGGGATATTACGTAAAAGGCGGCAGCATCGAACTCGGCCAGGCCAGCACCCGGGCTGTGGTGTTCAGCGACATTCTGATCCTGCTGGCCGACTACCTCATCGCTGTTTTGCTTACGGGCTAGTTGGGGGGGATAAAAGGGTTGATAAGGGTTTATAAAGGGTTGATAAGGTTGATCGAGGGCAAAGGGAGTGCATGCTACATTTATCAACCCCATCAACCCTTTATCAACCTCATCAACCCCCATCAACCTTATCAACCTTATCATGCAAGAACTCATCGAATCCGCCTGGAACGACCGTTCCCTCCTGCAATACGAAGACGTTAAAAAAGCCATCCGCGAGGTCATCGCCCGGCTCGATGCCGGCGAACTGCGCGTCGCCGATCCGCCCGCCTCGGGCAGCCGGGACTGGGTGACCCACGAATGGATCAAAAAGGCCATCCTGTTGTATTTCCCGATCCAGGAGATGCAGACCATCGAGGCCGGCCCTTTCGAGTTTCACGATAAAATTCCCCTGAAAAAAGGGTTTGCCGAAAAAGGCGTGCGCGTGGTGCCCCAGGCGCTGGCCCGCTACGGTTCTTTCATCGAATCAGGCGCCATCCTGATGCCGTCGTACGTGAACATCGGCGCCCGGGTGGGCAGCGGTACCATGGTGGATACCTGGGCGACGGTCGGTTCCTGCGCCCAGATCGGCCGCAACGTCCACCTGGCCGGCGGGGTAGGCATCGGCGGGGTGCTGGAGCCGCCTCAGGCCACCCCCACCATCATCGAGGACGAATGCTTCGTCGGCTCGCGCTGCATCGTGGTGGAAGGCGTTCACGTGGAACGCGAGGCCGTGCTCGGCGCCAACGTGGTGCTTACCCAGAGCACCCGCATCATCGACGTGACGGGGCCGGAGCCGGTGGTGCACAAGGGCCGCGTTCCCGCCCGCTCGGTCGTCATACCGGGTACCTACACCAAACAGTTCCCGGCCGGAGAATACCAGGTGGCCTGTGCGCTCATCATTGGCCAGCGCCAGGAAAGCACGGACAAAAAAGTATCGCTCAACGATGTGCTGCGGGAGTACCAGGTAGCCGTTTAATTGTTGACAGGTGGATTTGCTGATGGGGTACGCCGTAGCCGGGCATTCCGGATCACAAACGCATGAAGACAAATAACCCAATCCCCGATTACACAAATCCCCTTTATGGAAAAGACCATCGAGATCACCACGACGCAAAACGTCACCATCGAGTACGAACTGGCCAGCCTGCGCGAGCGGGCGCTGGCCTGGCTGCTCGATTTCGTGATCGTGGTGATCGGTTACGTGCTTTTCTACCAGTTGCTGAACGCCATTACTTTCGGCTGGGTGGCGGTGTTCCTGGACGAGTCGGTCCTGCTCTTTTTTCTGCCGCTGCTGACCTTTTTCCTCTACCATATTTTTTCCGAGATCTGGAACGGCGGACAAACCCCGGGTAAAAAAGTGATGAACATCCGGGTGGTCCGGCTGGACGGCAAAGACCCCGAATGGAGCGACGTGGTGCTGCGTTCGCTGCTCCAGCTGGTGGATTCACTGTTCTCCGCCGGGGTGATCGGGGCCCTGCTCATCAAGACTACCGGCAAAAGCCAGCGCTTCGGCGACATGGCGGCCAACACGACCGTACTGAAAATGTACGGGGCGCAAATGACCTTCCGTTTGGAAGATATACTCCGGATAAATTCCCTGGAAAATTACCAGCCCGTGTACCCGCAGGTACGCAACCTGAGCGCGCGCGATATGCTTTTCATCAAAAATGTGCTGAACCGCCAGCGCGCGTACGGCAACGCCGCCCACAACCGGGTCGTCGAGGAACTGGTGACCCGCCTGACCGCCCTGCTGAACATCGAGCAGCACCCGGCCAACCGCATTGCCTTCCTGCAAACCCTGCTGCGCGATTACATCGTACTGACGCGATAACGAACGGTAATGGAAGCAATTGAGGTAATTGGGGTAATTGGGGTAATTGGGGTAATTATGTTATTTACTTCAAATTACGTTTCCTTCAACGCTATTAATATATTCCGCTCGATGCGCTCCGCCGGGTTTTCCGTTTCGGCGCGCACGAATTCTTTGCCGGTTACCTTTTCGAACAGTTCGATGTAGCGTTCGCTGATCTCCTGCACGAAGGCATCGGGCATATCGGGCAGCTGCTGGCCGTCCTTGCCCTGGAACCCGTGGGCGATGAGCCACTCCCGGACGAATTCCTTGCTCAGTTGGCGCTGTTTTTCGCCCCGCGACTGGCGTTCGGCATAACCGTCGGCGTAAAAATAGCGCGAACTGTCGGGCGTATGGATCTCGTCCATCAGCAGGATCTGCCCGTCTTTTTTGCCGAATTCGTACTTCGTGTCCACCAGGATGAGTCCGCGGGCGGCGGCCATTTCGCTGCCGCGCCGGAACAGCGCCCGGGTATAGGCCTCCATCTGCTCGTAGTCGGCCCGGCTCACGATCCCGCGCTGCAGGATCTCCTCCCGGGAGATGTCTTCGTCGTGGCCTTCCTCGGCCTTGGTGGTCGGCGTAATGATGGGTTCGGGGAAAGCGTCGTTTTCGCGCAGCCCTTCGGGCAGCGGAACGCCGCAGAGATCGCGCAGTCCGGAGGCATAGGTACGGGCGGCATGGCCGGCCAGGTAGCCGCGGATCACCATCTCCACCCGCACGGGTTCGCAGCGGTGGCCGATGGCGACATTGGGGTCCGGAGCGGCGATCAGCCAGTTCGGGCAGATGTCGCGGGTGGCTTCCAGGAAATGGGCGGCGATCTGGTTGAGCACGGCGCCTTTATAGGGGATGGGGCGCGGCAGGATGTGGTCGAAGGCCGAGATGCGGTCGCTGGCGACCATCACGAGCCGGTCGCCGAGGGTGTACACGTCGCGGACCTTGCCGCGGTAGAAGGCCGTCTGGCCGGGGAGTTGGAAATTCGTTTCGCGGAGAGCGTTCATGGGGGCGAAGGTAAGCGTTAGCAGCCTACTTCACCCAGTCAAATCGGGGTTAAGGCCTTCCCGGGAGGGATAAATTTTGCCCTAAAACCCCAGGGCCGTCACCACCGGATAATGGTCCGACTCGCCGCCGTGGATCACCCGGCAGGCGAAGGTCCGGCAGGTTTTTTCCGTCAGGATGTAATCGATGCGCAGGAGCGGCAAAGCACCGGCAAAGGTGGTGCCCAGCCCCAGGCCTTTTTCGCGGAAGGTATCGGTCAGGCCTTCGGAAATACGGGCGTACACGTAGGAATTGGGCGTATCGTTGAAGTCGCCGCAGATGATCACGGGGTTGGGCGAAGCGACCAGGTGCTCGCGTACGCGCCGGGCCTGCTCGGAGCGCACGCTGGTAGCCCCGCCGACCCGGTTGAGCACCCCCCCGATCTCCCGCCAGGTCTCGCGGTCGTCGAGTTCGGGGTTTTCGATCACCTTTTCGGTGGTGACCGCTACCTTGTTCGACTGGAAATGCACGTTGTAAAAGCGCACCAGTTTTTTGCCGATGCGAATATCGCCCCACAGCGATGAGTTGCCGGTGTTGTTGCCGAAGGGAATTTCACCGCCCGCCTCGATGGGAAAGCGGCTGAATATGACCGTTCCTTTTTTCAGGTTGAAGGTGTACTCGTATCCCAGTTTGTCGTTCAGCAGGTGATAGAACTTGCTGCCGATCTCCTGGAGGCACAGCACGTCGGGTTTGCCGTTCTGTTTCCAGAAGCGGGCATAGCGCTCCGCCGTTTTTTCCCGCATCGAGTCGGTAATGTGGTGCTGCCCCCGCCACACTCCGCCGACGTTGTGGGTGGCCACGGTGAAGGAGCCTTCGGGTATCCTGTCCCTTTCCATGTCGAGGCCGACAAAGGCCGTGAGGTAGGACCAGCCGAAGGCCAGAATGCCCACGTGGTACAGGGCGAAACGGTTGCGGCGCCACGCCCAGACGCCGGCCAGGATGAGGTTGGCCAGCAGGAGCCAGGGAAAAGCGGTGCCGAAAAAAGCCAGCCAGCGGAACGTAGCGGGGTCTACTTCCGGGCTGATGTAAGCCAGAAGGGTCAGGAAAATGACCGCCGCGCTGAGAATTTTGATCGCGTTTCTGACCAGGGAATGCATTGTGAAAAGGTAAAGGGTAAAGGGTAAGGGGCAAAGGGCAAAAGGCAAGGGGCAAGGGGCAAGGGGCAAGGGGCAAAAGGCAAAAGGCAAAAGGCAAAGGGCAAGGTGGATATGTTTTTTTGCCCTTTGCCTTTTGCCCTTTGCCCCTTGCCCCTTATTTCTTACTGGCATTGTACAGGAATTCCTTCTCTTCCGGGCTCAGGTTTTCGTAGCCCTTTTCTTTGATCTTGTCGAGAATGGCGTCGAGGCGCTCCTGGAAACTCAGGTTGTCGGCATCGCTTACGTTGCCGCCCTTGGCGCCGCCGAAAGTGGCGCGGAAGGCTGGCTGCGTCTTGCGTTTGGCTTTTTTCGGGTGGGGGCGGGACCGTGAGGAACCGAACAGGCCCAGCAGTTTACCGAGGAGCCGGTTGATCGGCTCGGACAGATCCTTGCCGTCGCGCAGGCGGAACACGAACCAGCAGCCGGCCGCAAAACCGCCGATGTGGGCCGCATGGCCGCCGGTATTGCTCTGGTTGGCGATGCCGACCAGGTCGAGCAGCACCAGCACCAGCACGATGTACTTCACCTTCACTTCGCCGAGCAGGAACAGCATGACCCGGTAGTCGGGCGCCAGGATGAGCGCCGCGCCGGCCAGGGCCATGATGGCGCCCGAGGCGCCGAGGGCATAAAAGCCCACGTAGGGCATGAACTGCGCCGAAATGAAGTACAGGACGTTGCCGATCAGACCGCCGAGCAGGTAGATCGGCAGCACCCGCCGGTCGCCGATGAGGTCGCCCACGATGATGCCGAACAGGTAGAGGGTGACGATGTTGCCCAGGAAATGCCAGAAATTCTCGTGCAGAAAAATGCTGGTGAAGGGCGCCCAGAAATGCCACAACTGCTCCCACTGCCCCGGCATGCAGAACAGCAGCAGCCCCTGCTCGAACAGGTCGGCCGCCTGCGAGCGGTCGGTCTGCATCGCCAGCCAGAGGATCACGTAGGAGAGTTTCACCAGTACGAACACGGCAAAATTGACGATGACCAGCCGGGTCACCATGTTCCCTCCCCGGAACGAATGCCTTATGTCTTCCCAAATGGACTTAAAAACCGCCATGTTGTCGTTGTGCTTTATTTCACCACTGCTGCAAACGTCCTTTGTACCAAATCATTATTAAAATGAAACCAAAAACCGCGCCGCCCAGGTGGGCAAAGTGGGCGACGCCCGTCGAGGTGCCCCGTATACCGATAAATAACTCCAGCCCGGACATGATCAGTACAAAGTATTTGGCCTTCAAAGATATGGGAGGTAACACCATACTGATGACCTGGTTCGGAAACAGATAGCCAAACGCGAGGTAGATGCCGAAAATGGCACCCGAAGCACCCAGCATGGACCCGTTCCAGAGGCGCGGATCGATGCCCGCCTGTTCCAGTTCCCACCACTGCACGCCCATGTGGAGGATGTAGGCGCCTACGCCGCAAAACAGGTAGTAAAAGAGAAAACGCCGGTGTCCCCACACCATTTCCACCATGGGGCCGAAAAGGTAGAGCGACAGCATGTTGAAAATGAGGTGCATTTCATCGCCGTGCATGAACATGTAGGTGGCGATCTGGAAAGGCTCGAAATGCGCCGAGCCGGGCATAAAAGCGGCCAGTCGCAGCCGGCCCAGTTCGTCGAGATCGCCCATCGCCCAGTTCAAATGCTCAGGGCCCAGTACTATGTAGGTACCGATGTACATCAGCACGTTGATAATGATCAGGTGACGGACTACCCCGGAAAAGGGTTGATAGAACTGGAACTGGGACATTGGGAGTACGGCCGAAGCGCGGTTTTTGTTTTAAAAATGGCGGGCCAAATGTATCCACCTGCCGGTATTTGCGCAAAAAAACTATACGTTACAAAGCACTCAGGATCAAAATTCCGAGCGCGAAAACGGCCAGGTAGAGCTGGGCCTGCCGCCGTTCGCGCCGCACGATGAGGTGCTCCGGCTTGCCGCGCAGCAGGTCGTTGCCGGCCCGGATCACCTGCAGCAGCACCAGCGAAATGAGGATGTAACACAGCAGGTAGATCTTGTCCATCAGCACCATATAGCCCGTATCGGGCAGGGCTCCGCTGTACGACTGCTGGAGAAATACCGCGGTGAGCAGCCCGCCGATGGGCAGCGACGAACGCGTGTCGATGTGCGAGGGATGCAGGATCAGGGCGCCGATGCTCACCAGCATGACCACGATGAGCGGCAGCAGCATTTTCAGGATGAAATAACTGACCGGGCGCTCCAGCCGCACGGTATAACTCAGGTTGCTGTATTTCTGGGCGTTCTCTTCCGGGTTGCCGAAGTCCGTGCCGTAGTCGTGTACCTTCGATTCCAGCTGGCAGCCGTCCATTTCCCAGCCCACCAGTTTCAGGGTGTTGCGCACGCCCGCGCCGTTGGTGTCGGGCAGGTATACCAGCGAGTCGGCGGAGTGCTCCGGGCTTTCGATCTGGATGTCCAGCATGTGCCGGTCGAGGGGGAAGCGGTTGAGCGAGAAGGAGTGAAAAAAGCGCCCCTCGATCCGGAAGATCCGGTAATTGGTGCCGTCTTTCAGGGTCAGGTTGCTGCTGTCGCCCGACTGCTCGCGGGCCATGCTCCACTTCTCGATGGAGTTGACGAACTCGATCTCGGTCGGGTCGATGCTGCCTTTCCACTTGAACCACAGGTAAAAATCCGCGTAGAACGAATGCTCGTCCATGTTCAGGTCGTACAGGTTCATCAGGTAGACGCCGACGCGTACTTCCTGGGGTTTGGATGGCGCCTGGGCGGAGCAGGGGGTAAGGAGCAAGAGGCAAAAGGCAAGGGGCAAAAAGTAAAGGGCAAGGGGCAAAGAACAAAAGGCAAAGGGGGAAAGGCCAGGGGCAAAAGGGCGACGGGCAGGGTGTGAGGACGTTGGATTCATCCGAAAGGATTTGCTTCGGGGTCAAAAGTAGGTAGTTGCGGGGAAATAACGATGTGACCGGCCTCTGCGTTTCGCCCTTGGCCCGGATCGGCCCGGGCCATCTGCCGGCCGGCACGTATTTTTACACCCTTACCCGCCGGGACGGAACTCCGGTGAAAACGGGGAAAGTGATCCGAACGCGGTGAAATAACTTTTCCTGCTCAAAACCGGATGCATCCGCCCAATACCCCCCTATTTTGCAGCCGGCAAACCTCAATCTCTAATCCGCTCTCCTCCCCATCATTCATAATTCATCATTCATCATTCAAAACCATGGTTTTCAATCTCACCGAAAAGCAATCCGTCGCCAACCAATTTCTGGCCGAACTGCGCAGCGTGGACGTGCAGAAAGACCGCGCCCGTTTTCGCCGCAACCTGGAGCGGATCGGCGAGGTGCTGGCCTACGAGATCTCCCGAACGCTGGAGTACCGGCTGACCGAAGTGGAAACGCCGCTCGGCGTGGCGCCCATGCTGCTGCCCGCCCAGCGCCTGGTGCTCGGTACCGTGTTGCGGGCCGGGCTGCCCATGCACCAGGGCATGCTCCACTACTTCGACCAGGCGGACAACGCCTTTATCTCCGCCTTCCGCCGCCACCGCAACGACGGCTCCTTCGAGATCCAGCTCGACTACGTCAGCACCCCCGACCTTGACGGCTGCGTGCTGATCCTCTGCGACCCCATGCTGGCCTCCGGCGCCTCGGTGAACATCGCCCTGCAGGAACTGCTGCGCTTCGGCACGCCCGCCGCCGTACACGTGGCCACCGTCATCGCCAGCACGGCGGGCCTCGAAGCCGTACGCCGCCGCTACCCCAAGGCGCTCATCTGGACCGCCGCCGTGGACGAGGAACTGACCGCCAAGTCGTATATCGTGCCGGGCCTGGGCGATGCGGGCGACCTGGCGTACGGTGAGAAGCGCTAAGGCCCGCAGTTCGCCCGGCACACCCGGCTGTTGGCTTGTCCGGACCTCCCGTTTATCCATTTTTGTTTCCTTGCGAGCGGTGTTTATCCATTTTTGAAGCTGGCTCACAAGTCAGTTTATTCGTTTAATTGCGGATTTGGTTATAGGTAATGACCTTGTTTTCAGCGCTGTTTACAGATAAACAAATCAACACATAAACAATTCACCGACTTATGAGACAGCCACATCGCTTTCACCGTTAACCTGACACCATCGCTATGAAAAAAAACGCAACGATCCAACCGCTCCTGCTGCTCCTGGCCCTGCTGCTGCACGCATCGGCCCGGACCCAGGGCATCACCGCTCCGCGCACCGCCAGCCCCGGCGCCCAGACCACCCAAACCATCGGCATTTCCACCGTCACCGTCAAGTACTCGCGCCCCGCGGTGAAAGGCCGGGAGATCTGGGGTGCCCTGGTGCCCTACGGCTGGACGCCCCAGACCTTCGGCTCGGGCAAAGACGCGCCCTGGCGGGCCGGAGCCAATGAAAACACCACGATCGAGTTCTCCCACGCCGCCAAAGTGGAGGGCAAAGACGTGCCCGCCGGCATCTACGGCCTGTTCTTCGTGGTCAACAAGGACAATACCGCCGAGGTG
>WBZQ01000871.1_pt1 | contig 22271 bp, 15 predicted proteins | sample 5204251 | NCBI WGS metagenome assembly WBZQ01 (sample SAMN12412402, study PRJNA552823) | activated sludge metagenome | isolation source: activated sludge from nitrification reactor of wastewater treatment plant... | place: USA: Virginia | collected 2017-09
AGGGGAAATAGGCCGCCTCGAAGGCCTGATCGGTGCAAAAGCCGACCGAAAAGCGCTTGAAGACCTCGACACCCTTGTCAAGACCAAAGCCGACGGAGGGGAAATAGGCCGCCTCGAAGGCCTGATCGGTGCAAAAGCCGACCGAAAAGCGCTTGAAGACCTCGACACCCTTGTCAAGACCAAAGCCGACGGAGGAGAAATAGGCCGCCTCGAAGGCCTGATCGGTACAAAAGCCGACCGGCAGGCGCTTGAAACCCTTGACCGCCAAGTCAAGACGAAAGCGGACAAGGAAGAGATCGGCCAGTTGAGGACGTTGATCGGCACCAAAGCCAACCAGGATGCCCTGCAAGCCCTCACCGCCCGGGTTCAGAAACTCGAAGAGATCATTCATGACATGTTTGTGAACGACCTGAGCAAAACCGGCCTGGACAGGGCCCTGGTCGAGCAACTGCATAAGGCCAATATCTGGACCTACCGGGCCCTGGCCGATGAAACCATCCAGACATTAAAAGATAAAAATATACCGACAACGGAAGTAGAGGGCCAGTATCAAACCGCCATTAAAATAGCCAAAACCCTTGCCGCCCAGCAAGCCGACGTACTGGAAAAAAGATATCAAGAGATCTACACCACCAAATCAGGCGCCTGATGCCAACCTGACCATCCACCAGTCATTCACGAAAAAAACACGGCCATGGCCATACCGCAAAATTTAAAGCAATTCCTTTCCGACGCCTATCAGAACGCCGGTGTAGCCGGACGCGCCGGCAAAGATCCGGCCGATGCCTTCCGGATCAAAGGCAACACCATCAGTTGGGATTTTGAGGTCGAAACGTTTGAAACGCCCGTCGAGCAGGGAATCATCCCCGATAACATCCGCGCCGCCGGCGCCCTGCACTACATCTACACCCTGGGCGAGATCTGCGGCATTTTCCGCGTCACCGATGCCATTCTTTACATGTGGGCAGCCGGCAACCTCGACGTCCCCAACGATGCCGACGGCAGCAGCACCGCCACCCAACTGTACCGCTACTACAAACTCCGCGACGAACGCGCTTCCGCTGAGGAACGCGCCCTGCTCTACAAGCGCGTGCTGAACATCGGCGACGTCGCCCTTATGGACCGGATGGTAGCCAACCGGGAATACCCGGCGCTGTGGAACGGGCTGATGCAGGAAATGGTCAAATACATCCAGAAAGAAGAAAGCCTGAGCGGCAACAACATCCGCCTTTCCCGCAAACCCGTCTGGCTGCGCATTCAGGACCTGCAGTACAACCTCAGTGCCTCCATGGCCGGCATGGCGCTGATCCAGACCACCGAGATCTATTACCAGTTCAAAGAATGCGTCGATATCCTCAAGAACCCCGACATCGTCGCCCAACTGGGCAACGGCTACCGGCGCAACATGTGGACGGTGATCGAACGCATTTCTACCCAGGAATTCGGAACCCTGCCCAACGTTTCGTCGCTGCGTACCATCGCCGAAGAAGGCCAGAACATCTTTAAAGGCATTGCCGCCGCCGACCAGGGCGTCCTGCTGCCGGGTAGTGCGCTCTTCGAGGATTTAAAGCAATCCGTCGAGTTATTTATCACGGCCAAGGGCGAACGCGCCGAAATGGAACGCGCCAACCTGAATCCGGAAAGCGGAAATCCGATGGACGGCATCAATCCCATGTTCAAGAACATGTTCGGGAATCTCATGCCCGGTTCGCCAGGGGCATCGCCGGGGGCCATGCCGGCCATGCCTTCGATGGACGGATTCGGCAATATGAACAATTGACCGGCAGCGCTCCAACTCCGGCATCCTTAATTCCTCCTCAACCCAACTCAACATATGTCCAGCAACGGCAACGTATCACTCCAGTTATCGGTGCTTCAAAACGAAGCCCGCTCCAACGTCAAGGGTTTACTGGCGAAAAGCAACTCTTTCGCCCAACTCAGCACGCCGGAACAACTGGCCACCTACAAAGACCTGGTCGACGCGGAATACAACCGCCTGGTCGACAAAAAGGGCCTGCGTCAGTTTTCCACCCAAAAAGCCGACGAGGCGGCGCCCTTCGACCCCGTAAAAAACCGCGCCGATAAAATGATCGGCATCAAGGACATCGGCGAGTCCTTCGGTTCCATGGTCCAGCAGATCGATTTCCCCAAATTTGTCAAGGATCTCGTCGGCGCCGTGTATGAAGCCAACATCAAATTGTCCAAAGAGCAGATCGAAACCTTCAGCAAAATGCTCAAGGAAGTGACCGGTTCGCTGCAAAAGTTCATCACCAAGATCGACGACACGGCCTCCTTCGCCTACCTGGTTGAAAACGAACCCAACCGTTTTGCCATGATCCAGGAAAACGACCCACAGACCGGCAGACCCCGGCCAATCCTGATCGACCGCGAAACCATGCAGCAGATGAATGAGGACGACGACGAGTTCAAGTCCAAGATCATGGATGCCAAGATCAAAATGGCCCAGGAACAACGGGCCCTGCTGCGCGAGACCATCCTCATGGGCATCACCCGCCTCGTCATCACCAACGGCAAGATCAAGGCCCGGTGCAATTTCAAGGTGGAGGTGAACGACCGGCTGACCGGCAGCAATGCCTACAACAAGGAACATGAGGAAAACCTCAATATCGGCATCGACGCCAGCGCCGGCTGGCTGTGGGGCAGCGCGGACATGAGCATGGACTACGAAAACAAAACCAAGATCACCGTCAATACGACCAGCAACATCGACAGCAGCCAGGTAGGCCAGGCCGAACTGATGGGCGAGGTGGAGATCAATTTCAAATCGGATTATTTCAAACTCGAAAATTTCAAGGACATGTACCCCGGCATCCCTCAGCCGCCCGCTCTGCCGGGCGCTGCGCCGGCCGCCACGCCACCGGCCGCCGCGCCGGCCGCCCGATAAACCCTGTCTTCGTACGCTAAACTCCACCCGATCGTTCGTATGGCCCTGGCCTGGATACAACTCACCGGAAAAGCCGGCCCCGACTGGCTGCTTCGATGCGATATCGGTACCAACCGCTATTTCGAATTCGCCGTCGGTGGAAATACCCGGATGGAGTATCACGGACTGGAATGGCTGGAAGACGAGGTGTACCGCAGCGAAATACAGGAAAACAAAAACAGCGGGCCGGCACCGGGCCGTTTCGAACTCCGCATTCCGGCCGGCCGCGTCCGCCCCGGCGCCGACTTTTTGCAACTGTATAGTTACAAAACGGCCGACCGTCGAGGGCAGGCGGCATCCGAGATCATCCGGCTGTCGGCCCGGGTGAGCGAGCGCTCCGATCTGGAAGTGCCCGCGCTGAGCCGATCGACCGCTCTGCCGCCCCGGTCGGCCGCCGGAACGATCAATGTAAGCGGCCGGGTCCTCCGGAAACGGCCCCGGGCCACTGCTCTGACCAACTTCCGCTGGCCAGGGCGCGCCACCCAACAGAGCCGGAACGGCTACGTTTTTGACCGGCCTGGCGACACCGCTGCCGGCACATTGCTCCTGAACGACCCGGTCAGGCACCGCGATTTTTGGCATAAGGTATGGGCCGGCAAAGCCTCCCCGCACAGCAGCGAATGCCGGTTCGAAACCCGGTACATATATGCCGTGGACGGAAAGGCAATGCAGAACGGGCGGCTGGAGACGGTGGCCGAACGGCAGGAGTACTGGAGCGACGAAGAGCGCGAAGTATACGACCTCGAATCCGGGCTGCTGCTCGCTTATTCCGGACTGAACCGCCTGCTGACGGCGCTGGACAAGCCCCCGCTGCCCGAAGCAGCGCTATCGGCCCTTGCGGAGGCGGATTTTGGCCGCTTTCTGGGTTCGGAAGCGACAGCAACCCTGGGGTTCGACGGACTGGAAGGCGGTGAAATGCTGGCGATCTGGGCCTTCCCGGAAGTCTCGCTGCGCCAATTGTGGTTCCGTGGTGCAGGCAGCGGAAGCGGTCCGGATACGCCGGAGCAAGCGTCGTTCGAATTCCCGATCCCGGTTTTTTTACATCTGGCCGGGGTAAGGTCGGAATCGGGGCGCCGGCAGAATAATCAACCCGATCCGGCTGCATCGAACCGCCGGGAGCAGTTGCGGATCGACGGCATGGCCGTGGTCTTCGAGCGGAGAGTCGCCTTGTTGCCCGCGGAATATGAGGTACACCAGTAAACTTCTACAATTATGAAAAAACCAGCGGATGAATACGCTTCCATCGACCCCGGCTTGTCGCCCTTGTTTCGGTTCATCTCCGACTTTACCCTGCTGGAAGGCATGATCGACGGGCAGGAAGGGTTGAGCATGTCGGTCGAACAAATGAACATCAGCATGCCCATCGACCTGGACATTGTCGCCAACCACGACGGAACGGTCACCCTCGGCGGCTCCACGCCGTCGATGTATGCGCCGGTAGGCCTGATGCCCGTATTTCACCATATCCGGATGACCATTCGACAGGATGATCCGCACAACGACCCTTCATCGGACCATTTAGCCGCGCCTACGCATGAATCCGGGGAATGAAAAATGGAACCTGCAGTCTTTTATCAATTCGCTGGTCGTGGAACTGGACCGCGCGCGGGATGCATTGGCCGTCAAGGCCCTGAACCAGCCGCTTTCCTATTCGGTGAAAGACCTGTCTATCGACCTGCAGGTATTCCCCGAATACGATGGCGACGCGGTGCAGTTCAAAACGGCCAAACCGGGCGAATCGGGCGCTTCGAAAATATCGATGCAACTGGTGTCCACCTCCGACCGCGCCATCCGGGAAAGTTCTCGGGCGCCGGTACGGATGGAGGAAGGCAAGATCGACGCGCTGCCGATCGATACCAAACAAAAAAAGGCCCTGGAAAAAATCGGGGTGCGTTCGGTAAAAGACCTGGAAAATATTGAAAAACAAAAAATTAACGTGGAACAGGTGACCGACGGACAAATTGACTACGCCGAACTGTCGCGTATGATCGACCAGGCGCGGCGCGGGGAAAACCCGCCCGGCGTGACCGGGCTTTCCCTGCACGAGGCCGACGGGAAACGCTTCCTTGCCGTGGAAGGCAGTAATCTGGCGATTTCCCGGCGCTTCGAGCCCCGGGCTTTTCTGAACACCCGCCAGACCAAAGTAGTGGAAGCCACCCCGAAACGCATCGTGCTCGAACTGGAAGAGCCCCTCTCCCAACCGCTCGATGCTTCTGCGGCCACACCGGCCCTGATGCACATTGCCCTGGACGAAAACACCATCCTGAAATTCAATTTGAACTTGTAAAACACCCCGTCTCATGCGTGGAATATCCAGACTGTATGCCGATCTGCATACACACAGCGCTCTCAAGACTCCAGGTCAATTGAGCACGCGTACCGGTCCAAAGCGTTTCAGCAAACCGCTGTACGATACCGGCGAGCACGTGCTCACGGGCGAGAACCTGGCCATTAACCCGCTCATAGCGAGATATAATCTCAGCGTAAACGGCGTGCCTTTTAGCTACAGTGAATTGATCGCCGCTGCCGACCTATTCGCAGACCTCACGGAAATGGAAGGCTCCAATACCAAGATACTGACCAAGATCAAGGCTCTGATTCGTCAAAGCCGGGATTATTATTACAACGCCTTAAATGGCCTTCCCGCCACCCCCGACGTTTCCAATGCGGATTGGGAGAAGGTAACCAGCGGGCGGTACCTCCAACTGGCAGAGGACAATTTTGAACACTTTGCATTCGACCCGTCTTACCCTGTCCGCAACAATAAAACAATGTGGGAGACATATCACCAGAGGGCTATGGCGAAAGCCCGGAGCGGGAGCATGGAAGAAGCATTGAAGACAAACGCATTTGGCGATCACTTCCTGACCGATGCCTTTTCTGCCGGCCACCTGGTGAACAAAAACAAAATATTCGACCTCGTCAATACAGCCGTCTACGCCACACCCATACGGTACTCCTGTGTAGTCAACCGTCCGGTTGTTGTTACCGATATTCAAAGTTCCCGGGATTTTAGCAATATATCTCAGGCTGGTATCGACTTGGTTCGGGCTGTTTGTATTGAAGCCTATAAAAGTACTGCCCTCAGGGATTATATGGATGAATATGAGATCATCCGGGATGGCATCAACCCGGATATCGATAATGAAAGCATGTTTATCTGCCTGATAATGGGAATAGTAGATGATTTGACTATTGGGAAACCGCGTATTTCAAACCTTGTGGCCAAAGCCATACACGATTTCCTGGGCAGAACTGGCGTGGAGGTTCTATTCCCTGCTGATGGCACGGTGACTACACTTTATGGCGACGGCAGACTGGATAAAACCATCCTTCAATACATCAATCAGGCCGTGGAACATTCCATTTGGGCAGTACTCGCTGAAAACGCTACACTTCCTGCACCATGGGATCTCTCGCCCGTGTCCGGTTGGGATTTCACACCCAGACCAACAGCAAACGGCCAAGCCAAAATTAACCGCATATGCAACATAAGCAGTTCCAACACTGACCTGGTGAATGCCATGGCCGACGTACTTAAAAGTCAATACAAATTGATCGTGGAACATCTGGTAAAACAGGGAATTCTTGGGAAAACGTGGTGGTAGAACCTGGTCGACATCAGAATTCCATTTTTAAAAATCCACTTCGATGTACAACCAACGAGGCATTTTCAAACTCCGCAGCGATCTGCAAACAGCCACAAAGCTGGTCCAGCCGCTCTCCAGGCCCCGCTCCCTGACGCGCCGGCATTACGACTACGGCCGGCCGGTCGCCGTACAAAGCGGCATACCCGGAGCGACGCACAAAAGCCTGACCCGGTCCTTCCCGGCGCCGGCGCCACCGGAAACGGCCTACCCAACGAATGTGGAGCCTTTCGGAGCTGTCCTGCCGCTGCCGGAAACCCACCCCGAAGCCGGCAACAGCCAACCCGTGCTCACGGTGGAAGCAATTGAAAAACAAACCTATCACCCCGGTCTGCACGTGGAAGGGGAAAACGGGACCATACACAGCGGCGCCAACCCCTGCCCCCAGCCATCGGAAGTACAGACACCGGCCCCGGCTTTACCGGCCGGGCCGCCCCGGGAAACGCCGGCCATTGCCTCCGGTTTTGATTTCGACCGCGCCGATCAATCCATCTACAGCGGGAATCAATCCGCCGCCCCCCCGGCCAATCCCGATTTCGACAGTTTTGAGCGCGAACTGGCCCACCTGCTCAGCGGCAACGTACCCGAACGGGTGGCTAAAAAAGTGGAAGAAATAGACCGGCAAAACGGTTCGGCCGGGACGCCTCCCCAGATGACGCCTCCTCCGGCGGCGCCTGCGCCACCGCCGGCCCCACCGGCCAACCCGCACGACATCTTCGATCAGATCGCCGCCTCGCGGCTGAACAGCCGGGTCTTCGACCTGGGTTCGTTCGAAGTGCAAAAACAAAAACTGGACGACTTCGACGCCCTGCTGGAGAAACGCCAGCCCTCCAAAAAGACCGAGGCTCCTCAACCTGAGCCCACCCCGGAGGCCGAAGTATTGCCGATGAGCGTGGCCATGTCGGACCTCGATCTGGCGGAAGACTTCCACCGCATGGGCATTGCCCTGGGCAAGGACAAGGCTTCGCCGGCCAAAGGCGCTCCCGAACAGGCGCCCGCCGCCCCGGCCCAACCGCCGGCATCCCCGCCGGCCCGCCGGCCCGATGCCGCTCCCGATTGCGTATGCCCGCCCGAAAACCAGGCGCCGGAAAGCCAGGCGCCCGCCAGCCCGGAGGAAACACCGGAACCAGACCCAACCATCAGCGAATCCTCTCAACCCACTTCCACATCATGAAACTGGAAAATTTATACCGCGACGTGGCCCGCACCAAAAGTTATTTCGCCACCCAAAGCAGTTATAACCGGTACTCCAGAAGCCAGAATTTTCGCAAATTCGTAGCCGACTGGCAGCATGGCGCGAACATCCAGCAGCCAAAGTCTATGGACTGCTGGATCACCGCCATCACCATGCTGTATCAATGGCGGGGCCGGCAATCGATGAGCATCGATGCCGTCGCCGACCGGCTGGGCGAACCGTTCAAAGGTTTTTACCTGAACAACACCGGGTTATACCCCAGCGACGAGGCTGCCCTGCTGCGGGTAACCGGGTTGGAGGGAATCTACGGCACCAATTTCCCGCTCACCGAATACGGCAACATGCTCGACGCCTACGGCCCCCTGATGATCACCATCGCTAACGCCGGCTCCAGTTCTCCGTCCTGGGGCATGCACGCCCGGATACTGGTAGGCATCGAGGGCGACGGTACACCGGCGGGTACCAAATTCTGGTTCGTCGATCCGGGCAACGGCTCCTATTACGACGAAAGCGGTACCGAATTTATCTTCAAATACGAGCGGGAGGTCAGCGAAGACGGTACCACCCGGCACCACATCGTCCACTGGCCGGCCGGAGTCAGCCGCCAGTTGAGCGTAGTGGCCCGCCAGAAAACGTCCGGCCCGGCACCGCAAGCCGAAGGCGACGAAGACATCTACGAAGACGATACGGAAGGTATGCAGTACTCCCAGGCCAAGTCGGAGGGTTCTTATTGTCCCATCAATCGCGCGTCCGACGCCTCTACCGCCCATTTCACGCTTGCGGAGTTCAATTGCCGGGATGGCTCGGTGGTCCCCGAAAATATCCGCGGCAATGTGCAACTCCTGATGGAGCAACTGGAAGTGTTGCGCGCGGAAGTCAACCGCCCCATTCGGGTCACTTCGGGCTACCGCAGCGATGCTTATAACCGGCGGGTCGGCGGCGTAGCCCAAAGCCGCCACCGCTGCGGCCAGGCGGCAGACATCCAGATCGACGGCATGACGCCCGACGAAGTACACGCTACCATTTTGCGGCTGATCGCCGCCGGAAGGATGCGGGACGGCGGCCTGGGGCTGTACCGGGTCAAAAATTTTGTCCACTACGACATTCATAGGCCGCGGCGCTGGTCGGGCCGCGGAGACAGCTAAGCGGAGGCAGGCTACCGGTTCAGTCATACCGGATGCCAATAATAAGCGGGCGACTTTAAGGTTCGCATATTACTTTTGCCCATCGGGGTCCAGACACCCGAACTCCTGTAGCGACATGACTGACGACCAATGGAACCAACTGATCTTTGCCATCCGCAAAGGCAAGTGCCTGCTGATGCTGGGGGCGGGTGCATCTACTCTGACGCAGAACGGCGCCACCCGCCCCTACACCGAATGGCTGGCCCTGGAACTGGCCGACCAACTCCGCCGGGAAAACCACTCGCTGGAAGAAAGCGAAACCGGGAGCCTGCTGTACGTAGCTACCGAGTACCTGCAGTGCTTTCAGTCCGTCATCAGGCTGCAGAGCGAGGTGGAGCGATTTTACCGGGAAAAAGCGAAACAACCCAGCGAACTGCTCAAAATCATCGCCGACCTTCCTTTCCCGCTGATCATCAACACCGCGCCGGATACGCTGCTGGAAAAAGCCTGGCTCGGACTGGGCAAGGACTACCGCAAAGCCTACTACAGCCCGCTCAAGGAACGCAGCAAGGAAGAGGCCGAGCAACAACTCGACGACCCTTCCGGCGATTGCCCGCTGCTTTACAACCTCTTCGGCAGCGTGGAAGATCCGGCCTCGCTGGTGCTGACCGAAAAAGACCGGCTGAATTTTATCGAAGACATCATCCAGCACAACAACGCCATCCCCAACGCCATCCTGAAAGAATTCCGGGAAGACAAGGTGGTGCTGTTTTTCGGATTCGACTTCGAACAGTGGCACCTCCGGATCCTGCCCAAAAAGATCTTTCAAAAAGAGGAGATCAACGCGCCGGTGATCGTCCCGAACGGGGGGCATTCGCTTTCCCGGGGCGCCATGGTTTTTTACCAGAAACAGTATAAAATGGACTTCCTGCCCGACGACCCGACGGCGTTTGTCAGGGAACTGGCCAGACGCTGGGAAAACCTGGAACTTGCCGGGACCACAACGGAAACCCAGGCGCCTATCCGGGCCGTTTTTCTCTACGACCAGGCCGACAAACCCTGGAAGGACATGCTGGAAAAACATCTCGCCGTACTGAAACGCGACGCGGTGATCCATACCTGGGACGAATCGATGATCGGGGCCGGAGAAGAGACCGACCGCCGTATCCGCGAGCAACTGGACCAGGCCAACCTGATCCTGCTGCTGGTCAGCAGCGATTTCCTGGCCAGCGACAAACTGTACGAAGAACAACTGCGGCAGGCACTGTTGCGCAACCGCGAAGGCCGGGCCTACATCATTCCGATCCTGGTGCGCGCCTGCGCCTGGGAAAATGCGGCCTTCGCCCGCTCCAAATTCATCCTGCCACGCAAGAACAACCCCATCGCGGCCTGGGAAGACCAGGACACTGCCTGCCGCAACGTCGTGCTGGAACTGGAAAAATACATTCCCCACCTGGTTGAAAATCTTCAGGCATGACCTACCGCTACCCTGGCCCGCAATCGTTCTCCGAGGAAGACGAACTGCTTTTTTTCGGCCGCAAGCGCGAGATCAAGGCCCTCTACGACCTCATCATGGTCCAGTCCCTGGTGGTATTGTTCGCCAAATCGGGCATGGGCAAAACCTCCCTGCTCCAGGCCGGCATCATCCCGCGCCTGCGGTTTACCGAATACGACCCGCTGGTGGTCCGCCTCAACGACGTACAGGTACCGCCCGAACAGCAGGCCCTGCGCCGGATCGCGCCGGACTGGGCCGCCGCCGACCAGGCGGCTCTCCCCAACCTCTGGACCGCGATCGTCCGCTACAACCGCGAACGGCAAAGCCCGCTGCTGCTCATTTTCGACCAGTTCGAGGAGATATTCACCCTCTATTCCGATACCCAGCGGACGGAGTTCGCGCGGCAACTGGCCGACGTGATCAACGGCACGCTGCCCGAAGCCCTGCGCCGGAACATCCGCGAAGGCCTGGCCGCAGGCACCCTGGATACCGCCTCCGCAGCCGCCCTGGAGCAGGCGCCCCGGGTCAAGATCGTGCTGTCTATTCGCTCCGACCTGCTGCACTACCTGCACCTGTTGTCGCCGGAGATCCCCTCCATCCTCCGCAACCGCTTCGAACTGTCGGGGCTGCGCCTGGAGCAGGCCGAGGAGGCCATCGTCAACCCGGCAGCCCGGGCTGTCGAAACGGGCGACTACGCCTCGCCACCTTTCGCCTACACCCCGGAAGCGCTCCGCCAGATACTTTCCTATCTCTCCCGCAAACAGCAATCGCTGTTCACCGGCAGCCGGCAGGAACCGGAGATCGAGACCTTCCAGTTGCAGTTGTTGTGCGAATACATCGAACGAAAAGTCATCGCCGGCGCCGGCGAGCGGGGAGCCGACAGTCAACCGCTCAGTATTGCGCCGGACTTCTATGGCGGCGAGCCCGGGATCGGGCAGATCCTGGCGCAGTTTTATGCCCATACCCTCGCCGCCATCCCCGACCCGGGGCAACGCGAAAAAGCGCGCCGGCTGCTGGAAGACCACCTGGTAAAAAACGAACGCCGGGTCAGCGTGGACGAAACCACCATCGTACAAACCCACGGCGTATCATCCGCCACCCTCGACTGGCTGGTCAACAAACGCCTGCTGCGGCAGGACGTGCGGGAAACCGGCGAATATTTCGAGATCTCCCACGATACGCTGCTGCCCCCGATCCTGAAAAGCCGGCAGGAATGGGAGTCGCGCCAGGCCGCCAAAAGAATCCGGCGGCTGATTGCCCTGGTCCTCGGGATGCTGGCCATTGTGGCCGGAGCAGTGGGTTTTGCCTTCTGGGCCTTCCGGCAAAAAGCCGAAGCGGAGATGCAAAAGGCCAAATCGGACGCCCTGACCGTGGTGGCGCAGAACGAAACCGCCAAAGCAAAGGCGGAGAAGTTGCGTTCGGACAGCCTCTTGCAGGAGGTGCTGCGGCAACAGGGGCTGACCGAAAAGGCGCTGGAAGACGCCCGCCAAAAGGAATTGGCCCGGCAAGTAGCGGAAACTGCCAAAAACAAACTGCAATTCGAGGACATAATTGAACAGGCGGAAAAACTGTTCCGGGCCCAGCAGTACCCCAATGCCAAAAAGATGTACCAGAATGCCCTGAAACTGGCGCCTACGCCGGAGAAGGCTCGGGAAGTGCGCGAAAGGATCCGGCAGTGCGATCAATAGATTTTCGGGCGGATATCGTATTACCGTGGTTTTTAACCAAACAGTATCCCGGAGAGACCGGTTGAAGGCCCGATGGTGGCCGCCCTCCCTGATTTGCCTGAACTACAGATGTATATCACCGCCCCCCCCCTCGATACGGATCATCATGAACTGTCCACTGTACACTGCCCGTTACTGCGGCCTACTGCCACTGCTGCTGCTACTGCTTCTGCTACTGCTACTGCCTACCTCAGCGGCCGCCCAGTGCGACCCCAAAGAATTTGCCCGCATCTTCGGTGAAGCCCGCGTGTTGCAGGACTCGGGCCGCTATATCGAGGCCAAAAACACCTATGAGGCAGCCAAAATTTACGCCTGCAACAACCGGCAAAAACTCCGCGTGGACAACACCGTGGATTCGCTGTTCGACCTGATCGAGCGCTCGCGCCTGCAAACCATCCGCGAACGCAACCGGGCCGACAGCATCGCCGAGGCCAACCGGCGGCAGGTACTCTCCGGCTACGCCGACAATCTGGCTTATAAAAGTGCCATTGCCCTGGAGCGGGGCGACCCCGCCACTGCCTTCCGGCTGGCCGAACTGGCCCAGCGCTACGTGGAACCCGATAACCCCAACGTGACCAGAGCACTCGTCGACAACGTCTACTACGCCGAAGACCCGGCTAACCCGCGCCTCGCCTGGATGAAATTTGCCCTCGAAGGCCACACCCGCTCGGTTATGTCCGCCGCCTTTGCCCCCGATGGCAAAACCCTGGCGACCGCCTCCGAAGACGGCACCATCCGGCTATGGGATTTGCAGAAAGGACTGGAGACCCGCAAATTCCGGGTAAAAGGGCTGGCAACCAAAGTTGCTATTTCGCCGGCCGGGCGGCTGGTGGCCAGTATTTCCGAGGAGTCTCAAAAAATCAGGGAACAACCCGGACTGGTTGGTGTCGTCAGGGTCTGGGATCTGGAAAGCGGCAACCTGGCCTATACCCTGCAGGAGACCGGCAATTTCTGGCTATGCGCGGCCTTTTCGCCCGACAGCGCCTACCTGGCTACCGGCAGTTCATCCGGGCAGGTGACCATTTGGGAAGCGAAAACGGGCGCCCGGGTAAAAAATCTCACCGGACATTCCGGAAAAGTCCGGACCCTGGCCTTTTCATCCGACAGCAAACGACTCGTAACCGGTTCGGGCGACCGCACGGTCCGGGTATGGGACGTAGCGGACGGCAAAACAATTAATACTCTGGAAACCTCGTCCATGAGCATTAATGCCGTAGCCTTTTCCCCCGACGGCGCCAGGCTGGCAGTCGGGACTACCGACAAGACCGTAAAGATCTGGGACTGGGCCGGCTCAAACGAGTTGAAAATCCTGACCGGCCATCGTGCTATGGTGGCCAGCCTCGCCTATTCCCCCGACGGGAAGTGGCTCGTGTCGGGCAGCATGGACAACACGGCCAAAATATGGAACGCCGAAACCGGGTCGGAAATATTCGCTCCGCTCGTCCACAGCGACCAGATCCGCAGCGTCGCTTTTGCTCCGGACGGTCGCTACCTGGCCACCGCCGGGGGCCGGAATTTTGGCGCCTCCGACAAAACGGTCCGGGTGTGGGATCTGGATGCCCGGGACTTTGCCCTGTGGCTGAACGACACTTCCGGAACGGAGATTACCAGCCTGGCTTTTTCACCCGACGGCCGGAAACTCGCCGCCGGCACCAGCAACAACGAAGTAGTCGTCCGGGAGGTAGCCAGCGGCAGGCGGCTGTTGGCCGCGCCGGCTTATTCCCCGGAAATTACGGAAAAAATCCAGCGGGAGATCACCAGCCTGGCCTTCTCGGACGACGGTGCTGCTCTCGCCGCCGGAACCGCCCACGGAATCGTTTCGATCCGCGATCCGGAAACCGGCAAATTCCTGTCGAGCCTTTCCGGCCAGGAAGGCCTGATACGACACATCGCTTTTTCTTCCGGCAAGCAATACCTGGTCACGGCCGCCACCCGGGGGTACGATTGGGACGGCTTTTCGGTTGAGGTGTGGGATCTGGCGTCCGGGCAGGCCGTTCGCACCCTGGGCGGACCGGACCGGGAGGTTTCCTGTCTGGCCCTTACCCCGGATGGCCATTCCCTGGGCACGGGGGCAGGCGATTCCATTACATTCGGGGACATGCTTACCGGTCGGAAAAACCGGACGCTGACCGGTCATAAAGCGGTCGAATGCCTGGCATTTTCCCCGGATGGCACCTTGTGCGCTACCGGTGCGCCGGACAATCTGATCAAGATCCGGGATTGGCGCTCGGGCAAAAACACGATGACCCTGAAAGGCCATAATGCCGACCTCAGTACGGTGGCTTTTTTTGGAGGAAACGACCGACTGCTCAGTGTGTCGAAATCCAGAGAGGCTTTTGGCCCCTTTAGCGGAGAGAAGGACAACAGCATTAAAATCTGGGACCTGCGTTCGGGTAAAATCCTCCTTTCCCTGCCCGGCTATGATTGGGAAAACCACCGGCTGGCCATTTCTTCCGAGGGGCAGCGGCTCGCCGTCACCGGCGACGAAAATTCGATAAAAATACTGGAACTCGCGCCCGGTCCTTTGATCGCCTCCGTGTTGAAGACCCGCCCGGTCGCTTTTCTTACCCCGGCCCAACTCGACGCCTACGACCTCGAAAACCTGCTGGACCTGCGCCCGGAAAACGAAGCCCTGCTGACCGCCACCGGCGACCAGGTCCAGATCAAAGCCTTCGCCGACCTGGCCGCCGCCCAGGCCGCCGGCAGCAACATTCTGGCCGGCGTAGAGCCCTACTTCGCCCGCGCCGACCGCCTCTACGCCGCCGCCCTGGCCCTGCAGGACGAACCGACCGTCCGGCAGGCCTATGCCGCCATGCTGCGCCGGTGGGCGGAAGTCTGTACGGCCGAAGGACTGGCAAGCCGGGCCGCCGAACTGATAAACAAGGCCGGGGGGCTTTGGAAGGAATGAAGGGCAGTATAACATGCGACCTCTCCGAGGTCGTTGTCGAACCTCACATCATTAATCTACAAACATTTGACCTCTCCGAGGTCAGTTGAAGGCCGAAAATTCTATAGTTTTCGCCCTCCGGCTGCATATTATACTATTCTGAAAAATCACCACTGCCATGCATTGCCGACTGCTGCTGCCAACTGCCTACTGCCTGCTACTGCTGCCAACTGTCGCAGCCGCCCAATGCGATCAGAAGGAATACGACCGCATTTTTTCCGAAGCACAGCAACTACAGGTCGCCGGCCGGTTCATCGAAGCCAAAAACACCTACGAAGCGGCCAAAGTCTATGCCTGCTCCGCAAAAGACAGGAATGCTGCGGAGGAAAAAATAGATGCCCTGTTCAGGCAAATAAATATTTTGCGCAGCCAGGCTGATTCCGCAGCGGAAGCCAACCGTCGTACCGCATTAAACGCTTACGCCAAAGACCTGGCTTACAAAAGCCGGACCGCCTTGCGGGAAGGCGACCGGAATACCGCTTTCCGGCTCGCCGAATTTGCCTGCTCATACGTCGACGGCGGAAATACCGATGTTATTCAGGCCCTGGCCGATGCCCTGTACTTCAACCGCCCCGGGCATCCTTTTCTACCCCGGTCGGAATGCCTTCAGGCCCACCTGACCTGGTCGGTAAACACGGTTGCCTATTCGCCCGACGGCAGTATGCTGGCCACAGGCTCCTACGACAATACGATCAAAATTTGGGATACATGGAACGGAACGGTCGTACGAACGCTGAAGGGGCATACCCTCGAGGTAAACGCCGTATCCTTTTCCCCGGACGGAAAAAGCCTCGCCTCCGGATCCTCCGATAAAACGGTGAAAATCTGGGATCTCAAAACCGGGGTGACAACGGAAACCATTTCTTTTTCCGGATATATTAGCAACGTCACCTTCTCTCCGGATGGGAAAAAACTGGCGATCAGTTCTTTGGAGACGGCCATCAAGATCTGGGATGTCGAAAGCAAAAAGATAACGCTCGTGCTGGAAGGTCATTCCAAACTGGTCAGGAAGGTTGCCTTTTCTCCGGACGGCCGTACCCTGGCCTCTTGCTCCCTCGATGCAACGGTAAAACTTTGGGATGCCCGGTCCGGCAGTTTGATCTCGACGCTGCCGTCCGTTTCCCAGGTTAGGTGCGTTGCTTTTTCACCCGACGGCAACAGCCTTGCCACAGCGTCTTCCGACAAAACGGCCAGCATCTGGGACTGGAAAAATGGCCGCCGGCTGGTCACCCTGAGCGGGCATACGGACGCGGTAGCGGCTGTTGCCTTTTCGCCCGACGGCCGCAAAATCACCACCTGTTCCGACGATTTTACCGCAAAAGTCTGGGAACCGCTAACCGGCACGTTACTCACCACCCTCTGCGGCCATGCCCACGGTCTTCGCTGTGCAGTTTTCTCTCCCGACGGACGGAAAATCGCTACCGGATCCTATGACAATACCTTCAGGATCTGGGATTTACAGCCCGACCCGGCTTTACCGGTCCTGGCCGGACACTCCGGCCAGGTCACGACCCTGACCTATGCTCCCGATGGAAAAACACTGGTATCCGGCGCCTATGACCAGCACGCTATAATTTGGGATCCGGAAAGCGGAGACAACCTGGCGACCATTCCCGGGTTCAACCATTTGGCCTGTTCGCCCGACGGAAGCAAAATAGCGACGCAGGTAAACAATGGTAAGGTGGCCATCTGGAATTTATCGCACTACGACAAGCCATTGGCCATTCTGCCGGGCCACGGCCAGCCCTTAACCGGCCTCGCCTATTCGCCCGACGGAAAAACGCTGGCTACCTGTGCCGTGGACAGGGTCGTAAAAATATGGGATACCGAAACCGGCAGACTGGTAGCCGACCTTGAAGGGGATACACCGGCGATCAAATGTGTCGCTTATTCGGGAGATGGATCGAAAGTCCTTGCCGGAGGTTTTGACGGCTCGGTCAGAGCCTGGGATCGCAGCGGCAAAGCCTTGTGGCGCATCGTCGAGCAGGCCACCGTAAACAGCGTCGCCTGCTCACCGGACGGAAAAACCCTGGCCACAGCGCCGCAGGACGGTACGGCGAAAATACGGGATCTGCAAAACGGCAAACTGCTCACCACCCTGGATGCGCGTACCGATATCATCAACCATATTGCCTATTCCCCGGATGGAAAAATGCTGGCTGCCGGATACGATGACAATCACATCAGAGTCTGGGAACCGCACACCGGCAAATTACTCCTGGACCTCCAGGGGGATACTTCGCCAGTCTGGTGCGTCGCTTTCCGGCCCGACGGTCGCCAACTGGCCTACGGGTGCGTAAACCATTCGATCGGGATTGGGGAACTCGGCGGCGAGGGGCTTATTCACCGCTGGCAAACCACCGGCCCCCAGGCCCCTCTTTTGCTTCCCCAACTCCAGCAATACAACCTCGAATCCCTGCTCGACCTCCACCCCGACAATGAACAAAAGCTCATCGCTACCCGCGAAACCTGGCAGATCAAAGCCTTCGCCGACCTGGCTGCCGCCCAGGCCGCCGGCAGCAACGTGCTGGCCCGCGTGGAGCCGCACTTCGCCCGCGCCGACCGCCTCTACGCCGCCGCCCTGGCCCTGCACGACGAACCGCTCATCCGGCAGGATTACGCCGCCTTGCTGCGCCGGTGGGCGGAAGTGTGCGCAGCAGAAGGCCTGGCAAGCCGGGCCGCCGAATTGAAAAAGGAAGCCGGGGAGTTGTGGAAGGAATGATTTACCGGCCGAATTCCCCAAAGCCGTCCGGCAACTGGCGCCGGAGGACCTGAAGAGGTTTTACTGGTCAGACGACTTGCAGTCGTCAGACCAGGTACAGCCGTCTGACGACTGCAAGTCGTCTGACGGCTAAGTGTCGGGCATTTTTGATGTAGCAACGCTCAGCGTACATAGCGAACTGTCCACAACGTCAACCTAACGTCAACCTAACGTCAAAAAAATCCCCAACTTTACCCGCCAAACCAACCATCCTCTTGGAACAACAATCCGCCATCGCTTCCTTTATCGCCCGCTGGTCGGCTTCCGGCAAGGCCGGCATCGGGCACCTGCTGGAAACCATGGCGGCGCTGGGTTAGGCCGAATGGACGGAGGGCGGCTGGTGGAAGCGGTAAGGCGAAGCGCGGGCGGCGGCTCGACTGGAGTCGTGCCACCGCTACATCATTCCCACCGCAAACCGTCGACCTTACACGGGCCATCCCGCTCGGTTTGTCCTTCTGTAAGAATCTGATAAATAGCGCACCGGCCAGTAGGTTTTTTTCATCCGATTCCTGCGGAATGACAAAAAATGGTGGCCTGAGGCCACCTGCGCACCCTCGGAGCCCGGAATCAAAGTATATCCACGACTTCAAGTCAAATGTCATGCGACACTCCGAAACCAGCCAGAACACACCATCATGAACTGTCCACTACCCACTGCCCATTACTGCTGCCTACTGCCACTGCTGCTGCTTCTGCCTACCGCAGCGGCCGCCCAGTGCGACCCGAAGGAATACGCCCGCATTTTCGCCGAAGCGCAACAACTCCAGGAAACCGGCCGGTTCATCGAAGCCAAAAACACCTACGAGGCGGCCAAAGTCTACGCCTGCAAGCCGCAGGAAAAGAACGCCGCCGACGCGGCGGTGGATCGTTTGTTCGAACAAGTTGAGCGGCTGCGGAGGCAGGCGGACAGTTTGGCCTGGAACGTGTATGCGAACGACCTGGCCTTTAAAAGTCAGACCGTTCTCCGGGACGGCGACCTGACCAGCGCCTTCCGGCTGGCCGATTTTGCCTACCGCTTTGTCGACAGCAGCAACATCGCCGTGCGGCAGTCGCTGTACGATATTCTGTATCGAAACGATCTGGCCGATACCGTCAACCCGCTGTTCTGGACCCTGCAGCAGCAATTCGATTTTTGGAGCATCAGGGGCATCAGCCTTGGGTCTTTTGCTTTTTCTCCGGACAGCAGCAGCCGATACCTGCTGGCCAACGCGGTGGGGAATAAAATCAACCTGTACGGACAGGCAGACGCAGACGGCAAGCCTGATTTCCTGGAAGGGCATGATGCCCAATATGTCGTCTTTTCGCCGGACGGCAAACACCTGGCCAGCGCGGCCGAAGACGGGACGATCAGAACCTGGGATTTGAACACCCTGTCGGTCATCCGCACCCTGAACGGGTCCGCGGGCAGAGACGCCGCTTCCTGTCTGGCCTATTTCCCGGACGGAAAGCGGCTGGCCGCCTGCGCCGAAAACAACCGGGTACACATCTGGAACCTCGATACCGGGGAGCCGGAAATAACCCTCGCCGGGCATCGGGAGGAAATCAGAAGCCTGGCCATATCAAAAAGCGGACGGTACATCGCCACGACCGCCGAGGATACGACGATACGGGTGTACGATGCGGAATCGGCGAAAATATTATCGGCCATCAAAGTACCCGACCTGGCCTTCAGCCTTGATTTTTCCCCGGACGAGCGCTTGCTCGTCGCAGGCCTGGAAAATAATTGCGGGGTTGTTTATGACTGGGAAAAAACGGAATTGCGGTCGACTTTCCGGGGCGGAAAGTCCTTGAATGTGGTGTTGCCCAAGTTTGTTTCCAACGACCGGATCTCCGCTTTCAGTCTGGACGAAACCGTGAAAACCTGGGATTTAAAGGTAAAAAAATTTGCCCTGACCCTTTCCGGGCATACCTCGACCGTAACCGGCGTGGCTTTTTCGCCGGACGGTAAAAGAGTCGCCACCGGTTCCCATGATTTCTGGATCAGGATCTGGGATGCGGAAACCGGTGAAAAAATGCAGGGACTGGACTGCAATGATCTGATATACTGCCTGGATTATTCGCCGGACGGTCAATGGCTGGCTACCGGGCTATACGATAGTACGGCGCAGATCTGGGATCTGCGGACCGGCAAAATCTTCCGGACCTTAAAAGGGCACAATGCAAGCGTCGTATGGGTGGATTTTTCGCCGGATGGCAAATGGCTGGCCACCGCATCGCAGGATTCGACGGTCAGGGTTTGGGATACCGGGACCGGGCGGCCCCTTCAGGTTTTCCGGCATACGGACGCTGTGGAGCGCCTGGCCTTTTCTCCCGACGGCCGGTTTCTGGCTGCGGGCCAATACGACACGATCATCATTTGGGACCCTGCTTCCGGGAAAGCGGTGGATCGCCTGGGCGGGAAATTCGGCAGTACGAACAGCGTCGCTTTCTCCCCCGACTCCAGGTTGTTGGGTGTAGATGCCGGCGACGGCATTCAGATATGGGATCTGAACGGCCCGGAACTGCTGATCGAATACCGGGATCCGGGATATATAGTTACGGCCATTGCTTTTTCTCCTGATGGCCGGCATCTTGCCATTGGCAACCAAAGCCGTTCGGGTAGCCCGGGAGTCGCCCGGATGCTGAGCCTGGAGTCTGGCAAAATACTCTTTACGCTGGACGGCCATTCCGCCCCGGTATACTCGCTTGCTTTTTCGCCGGACGGGAAAAAACTTGTTACCGGATCCGGTGACGACCTGGCCAAAATCTGGCGCCTGGATCTCGATGGCCTGCTGAAAGAAGCGCGCCGGCAAAATCTCAGTGCTTTATCCAAAATACAATTGCAGGATTACGCGCTCGGCAACCTGCTCGACCTCCGCCCCCAAAACGAAGCCCTGCTCCTCCAAACCCGCGACATCTGGCAGATCGATGCCTTCGCCGAACTCTACGCCGACCGGGTCGCCCGCATGCGCGTCCCCGTCAAAGCCGACTACGAACGCGCCCTGCGGCTCTACCGCGCCTGCCTGGAAAGTGGGGTGGACAATGAAAATTTTGGCGAAAAGATCTCGGAATTGGAGAAGGTCTGGAAAAAGAAGACGGAGTGAGATTGTCCCGAAGGTCAGCATCAACCCTCATCAACCTCATCAACCTCATCAACCCTTATCACCCTCATCAACCTTTGAAAACGACCGCGTTAAACCTTGGTTAATCAAAAAATTGGCAATCGGCATTCTTTTACCTTTGGGCATTCATCAGTGCTCACTTTTTCAAAATCAAATTTTGGCAATGAAAAAAACTCTTCTCGCGTTCGCCGTTGGTCTGCTGGCGGTATCGGCTTTCGCCCAGAACAAATCCCTGCCCTCTGCCAACGTGAAAACCCTCGAAGGACAGTCGCTGAACGTCCAGGAACTCGGCAAATCCGGCAAGATCACGGTCATCAGTTTCTGGGCTACCTGGTGCTCGCCCTGCAAAAAAGAACTCGACGCCATCAAGGATTACTACGCCGACTGGAAGAAAGACTACGATATGGAACTGGTGGCCATCAGTGTCGACGACACCCGCACCGCCGCCAAGATCCCGGCCATGGTCAAGGAAAAAGGCTGGGAATACCGCATCCTCCACGACAACAACAAGGAATTCCAGCAGACCGCCAATGTGGCCTCGGTGCCCCACACCCTGCTGCTCGACCAGAATGGCAACATCGTGTTCGAACACGTGGGTTACGCTCCCGGCGACGAACTGGAGTTGGAGGAGAAGATCAAGGAGTTGAAGAAGTAGAAGTAGGAATTTGATTTAAGATTGACGATTACATGATTACATGATTGTTGATGGACCCGGCGCGATGTCCTCCTTCACTTGCCGGGCGTCGATTGAACTGCCCGGCGCGTCTCCCCACATCATCAATCATGTAATCATGTAATCTTATATCGTCAATCAAAATTTATTTAAGATTGACAATTACATGATTACATGATTGATGATGGACCCGGCGCGATGTCCTCACTCCCCCAACACCCGCGCCGCTTCCAGCAGCCGCCCACGAGTTCGGCCCGGTGCGCCATGCGCACGAGTTCGGGCATCCCGGCGCGGCCCTCCATCGCCGCCGCGTCGAGCGCGATGAGGACCGAGCGCCCGCTCTTCCCGCGGATCTCGGAGCGCGTCATTTTCAGCGAGACGGCGCGCACGGACTCGCCCGCGCCGATGTGATCGAGCGCGCGGAGCGCGTTGGCCCACAGGCTGATCCCGGCCCCGACTTCGCGCAACTCCGGGGCGCGCTCGTACACCGCCACATCGATGCCGACATTGCGGAGCGCAACCGCGGCCGTGAGGCCCGCGATCCCGGACCCGATCACGATGACGCGCATAGAGTGGCCCTGTGGGTGCGCTTCGTCGAACCGCCGGCGTAAGCCGGTGGGTAATGGATACCCACCGGCTTACGCCGGCGGTTCGACA
>WBZQ01000872.1_pt1 | contig 22266 bp, 17 predicted proteins | sample 5204251 | NCBI WGS metagenome assembly WBZQ01 (sample SAMN12412402, study PRJNA552823) | activated sludge metagenome | isolation source: activated sludge from nitrification reactor of wastewater treatment plant... | place: USA: Virginia | collected 2017-09
AAGTGGCTCATGTCCAGCGGCTTTACTTTCAGTTCGTCGAACTGCTCTTCAGTCAGGAAGCCGTTGTTGCGCATCTGGTACAGCACGATCCAGCGGCGGCGCATGGCGCGTTCCGGAAAACGTACGGGGTTGAAATAGGACGGGTTCTGCAGCATCCCGATCAGCATGGCCGCCTCCTCCGTTTTCAGGTCCGCCTGACTTTTGCCGAAGTACACCTCCGCGGCGGCATGTACTCCGTAAGCGTTGTTGATGAAGTTGAACTGGTTGAGATACATGGCGATGATCTCTTCCTTGGTGTAACTGCGTTCCAGTTTAACCGCCGTGATCCATTCGCGCAGTTTCCGGTAGACGAGGGCGAAGAATTTTTCCACCCGGCCCATGCCCTGAAAGTTGCGGTCGGAGTACAGCATTTTGGCTAGCTGCTGGGTGATGGTGGAACCACCGCCGGCACTCTGGTCGCTCATGAGAATGGTGCGGAACACCACCCGGCCCACGGCTTTGGCGTCGATGCCGCAGTGTTCGCGGAAACGTTCATCCTCGGTGGCGATCAGGGCGTTCACCAGGTGCGGGCTGAGGTCTTCATAGGCCACCGGTACGCGGTTTTCGGTAAAATAGCGGCCCAATACTTCGTTGTTGTTGCCCAACACCTCGCTGGCCAGAGCCGAACTGGGGTCTTCCAGTTCGCGGAACGAAGGAATGGCCATAAAATTCATCACCGCGAACAAAAGCGCCACCGATGCCAGGCCGCCGATGAGCAAACGCCAGGTCCAGCGAATGATGGAGGCGTACAAGGGTGCGCGTTTTTCCTGCAAGGCCGCTTTAATCGAAATAAGATGTTGAGGCTCCATATGAGTGATTGATTGATGGTCTCACTTTGAGTGATAGTCTCACTTTGAGTGAGACTATCACTTTGAGTGACTATCACTTTTGAGTGAGACTATCACTTTGAGTGACTATCACTTTTGAGTGAGACTATCACTTTGAGTGACAAAAGTAATAATGCTTCAGGGCAAAAAATATTTTGTGTTAAAAACTGCCGGTGAAAAAAGCGTTTGTTTCGACTTTTGGCGCATGCCGCCGGAGTAAAGGCCGGCAGAGTTTGGAAAATACCACCCTCGACCGTGTCAGCCATATTCGTTTTACTGAGCGCCGCCTATGCCCTGGTCATGTCGGTCTACCGGCAGGGGTGGCGCCTGTTGCCGGAATGGCAGCTGCCCGCCGGCTGGCAGCCCGGTACGCGGGTAAGCGTGCTCATTGCCGCGCGGAACGAGGCGGCGAACATTACGGACTGCCTGCGTTCGATCGCCGGCGGCTCCTATCCGGCCGCGCTGCTGGAGATCCTGGTGGTCGACGATTTTTCGGAAGACCCGACGGCCGCCCTGGTCCGGCAGGAAGCCGAACGATCGCCCTGTTCCATCCGGCTGCTGAGCCTGAAGGATTTGAGCCCTGACCAAAACGGTCTTATTTCCGGTAAAAAAGCCGCCATCGAGGCGGGTGTAGCCTTGGCCGCGGGCGAACTCATCGTGACCACCGATGCGGATTGTATCGTGCCGCCCGACTGGCTGAGGTACCTCGTGTCGGTGCAGGAACAGCAGCAGCCGCGCATTATCTGTGCGCCCGTGGTTTTTCACCGCGAGCAAAACCTGCTGCAACGTTTCCAATCGCTCGACCTGCTCGGCCTGATGGGGATCGGGGGGGCCGGTATCCGGCTGGGGTTCCAGCGCATGGGCAACGGCGCGAACCTCGCCTATCCGAAAACCGTATTCGCCGCGGTGGACGGTTATGCCGGTAACCGGCAACGGGCTTCGGGCGACGATATGTTCCTGATCCAGAAAGTGGCGGCGAAATGGCCGGACGGCGTTTTTTTTCTCAAAAACCCCGAGGCAGCCGTGCTGACCGAAGCCGAACCGGACCTGCGCTCTTTTTTCCGGCAGCGCCTGCGCTGGGGCGCCAAAAACGCGGCCCTTTCCGAATGGCCGCTACGCCTGGTCCTGCTGCTGGTTTTTCTGTTTTGCTGGAGTATCCTGCTCCACGGGGTATTCGCCCTCGCCGGGGCGGCAGCCTTCTCCCCCCGGCTTTTCCTGGTACAATTGGCGGTAAAAGCCGGCTTCGACTTCTTCTTTTTGCGGGAAATGTGCCGGTATTTCCACCGAACCGACCTGTTGCGCTGGTTTTTTCCGGCTTTTTTGCTCCATACGCTTTACCTACCGCTCATCGGTACGGCGGGTCTGCTCGGAAAGAAGTACGAATGGAAAGGTCGGACCCACGAATAGACCGGCCGGATTACCGCGCGGTTGGCTAATCGTTTCTCAGCACCTGGCCATTGCTGACGATCCCCAGCACTTTGCCGCGCAGGGTTTGCCCGAGGAACGGCGTATTGCGGGACCGGGAGCGTACCGTATTTTCACTGAGGATCCATTCCGCATCGGGATCGAATACCGTCAGTTCGGCCCGGACGCCGGGTTTTATTTCCGGAAGGGGAAGGCCGAGGATGCGCCGCGGGGCAAGGGCCAATTTTTCGACGAGCCGGTCCGGCGGGATCCGGTCTTTCAAAAAAGTACGGCACAGGGCGAAGGTGGTTTCCAGGCCGGTCATGCCGAATTCCGCGTAGGGAAATTCCAGGTTTTTGACCTCTTCATCCCACGGCGTATGGTTGGAACAGATAAAGTCGATGGTGCCGTCGGCCAGGCCTTCCAGCAGCGCTTCGGCGTCGGAGCGGCTGCGCAGGGGCGGCAGTACTTTCCAGTTGGATTCGAAGTCGGCCAGTCGATCGTCGGTAAAGCAGAGGTTGACCACGGCCACCGAGGCGGTGACGGGCAGGCCGGCCTTTTTGGCGGCGCGGACGAGGGCCACACTTTTGGCGGTCGACAGCAGGTGGATGTGCAGGCGGTTTCCGGCGTATTCCAGCAGGCTGAGGTCACGCTGTACCATGATCTCTTCAGCCAGGGCGGGTATGCCTTTCAGGCCCAGCGAGGTGCTTTGCACGCCCTCGTGCATCTGCCCTCCGGCGGCGATGGTTTTATGGTGCGGCTCATTGACGACCAGGCCATTGAAAGCCCGGGCATACTGCATGGCCCGCAACAGCAGGCCGGCGTCCTGCACGGCTTTGCGGCCGTCGCTGAAAGCAATGGCTCCGGCGGTGTGCATGTCGAACAGTTCGGCCAGGTCCTTGCCCTCGCAGTTTTGGGAGATCGCCCCGACCGGATACACGGTGACCGCTTCCCGGGCCGTCTTGTTCCGGACGTACAGAATTTCCGATTTGGAATGCACGGCCGGGTGGGTATTCGGAAAGCAGGCGATGGCGGTGTACCCGCCGGCCGCGGAAGCCCGGACGGCCGTAATCAGGTCTTCCCGGTGCTCATAGCCGGGGTCGGCGGCATGAACGCCAAAATCGAACCACCCGGGCGATACGCAGGCCCGGGACAAATCCCAGATCGACGCGCCTTTTTCGGCACTCAGGTTTTCGCCGGTCGCTTCGATCAGCCCGTCGCGGATCAGTATATCCTGCCGCCGGTTTCCGGTTTTACCGTCGACGATCAGGGCGTTCTTCAGTAGCAGCAGCATGGTTCGTTTATCGTTTTATGTCTTGGTTATCGATAGTTGAAATGTCCGGCGTCAAGCAGTCCAACAATCCAACTTCAAGCAGTCCAACGTCCAACGTCAAAAAATCCAACGTCCCAATCAATCAGCGTTCCGGCAGTTTATACCAGAAGTTGTTGCGGCAGACCCACCCCGGCGCCCGGCGATACAGCAGAAAATCGGTCAGGCTTTTTATCTGCACCTCATCCAGGTAGAAGGGTTCGAATACGCCTCTTTTCTGCAGGAAAATGCGGGTCGTGGAATTGTCTTCGTATACCGTGAATTCGACCTCGAAAAGCGCCCAGCCGTCCACGATGCTCTTCAGGTAAAAACGCAGCCCCTCATGGCGGAAATTGATCTCGTGTCCGTCGGCCAGGCTGTTCTGAAAGATCTTCATTTCGTGGGTCATGCCCATGTCCTGTTTGACATAAATCCACAGGCTGATCCGGTGCAGTCCCTTCGGCATGGGTTTGTTCCAGATCCAGGTAGTATCTCCCATGTTACCGGCATAGGCTCCCTTGCCCTGGAAAATGTGTTTTGTGGTGGTCAGGGAGTCGTAGGAAATATGATCGAACCAACCCGGCGGGTTATAACTTTTCCAGCCCTTGCCGGCCGAATAGGTTCCATGACGGTCCATTTCCGCGGAAATTTCCAGAGCCTGGCGGGTGGCATAGGCCCGGATGCTGTCCGGAACGATCGATTTGATGATAACGTCCGGATCGTCGAGCACGGGTGTGGCGTCCCGGATCAGGTGCGGGTAGAACTGCTGCACCTGTTCCCACCTGGCCGGGTTGATGATGAGGGCGATCGGGCGGTTGTCGGGCAGGTCTTCCAGTATGGCGGGCGGTTCGAGCGGGTTCTGCGTCATTTGCACGGCATCGATCATGTGGCCGACCGAAGTGCGGCTCATGTTCACGCCCATGTCCGGCACTCCGGTGTACAGGGCCGTTGCCTGCATCCGGCGGTAGTGTTCGCCGTCGAGGTCCATCCAGATGTTTTCGGAACCGATGTGGTAGTAGGGCAACGGCAATATAGCCTGGAAGCGGGAAAGGTCCACTTTTTCCAGCCAGGGATGTCTGGCCACCGCCAGGTCGCGCCGGGCGACGTTGGGCATGGTGACCATTTTTTTTGATTTTTGGAAAACGACGGCTTCGTAAGTCAGGACCACCAGCGGCAAAAGGGCAATGGCCCAGCGAAGCCAGGGATATTTAAAGGTAAAGGCCGGAGGAGCGGGTGCGGCAGGTGGCGCGGCCTCGTTCTCAGCCGTCTCCTGCACCGGCGCAACGGCCGCTTCCTGCTTCACCCGGATGCCCCTGAACCGTACGCTTTTGTTCCACAAAACATAGAACATCAGCATATTGATGACGTAATAAAAGACCCAGGTAAAACGCCCGAGGCCGCGGAACTGCCGGAACGGACCGAAATATTCGGCAATCCACTCCATTCCCTTGATGGCGAAAGGAAAACCGCAGGCAAAAACCAGCAGGACGAACGCGGTAATGGCGATACCCTTTAAATACCGCTTATGCACCCGGTGGTAGGCAGCCTCGTCCCACTCCGGCTCGAACAGGCGGAACCGCCGGAAAAACAACAGCCAGAGCGTGAAGGCAAAAGCGGCCATGCCGACGTAGGCCCGCGCCTCGAAATCGATGCGCCGGATGCGGATGATGGATTCGTCGATAAACCGGTAGAACGGAAATTCGGGATAGGGCAAAAACACTCCTTCCCAGTAGCCGATGTAGGTCGTAAAACCCCAGGGACTGGCGGGCCGGTCGGTGGTAAAATCCGACCAGTGTATCCAGACGTTCAGCAGCGCAAAGGGCAGCAGCACCATGACCACCAGGTGGCTCAGGCGCACCCGGAAATTCCGCGGCGACGGATCCATCATCAGTTGGACCAGGGTGTACAACCCCAGAAAAAGGGCCGAAATACCGAAATAATAGAAGTGCAGCTGCGCGGCAAACCAGACCAGGAAACCTATCTGTAAACTCAGATAACGCCGGCTGTGCAGTTCTTCATAGCGGCACAACAACAGCAACAGCAGCGGCAGCACCCAGGTATGCGACAGGCCGAAGTGACCGTCGATCCGGTTGTACTGCGGCGACATAAACAGCATGGCCAGCGCGGCCAGGCCGGCATACCAGACCGGCAGGTGCAACTTGCGCAGCAGCAGGAAGATGATGCCGGCTCCCAGCACGAGCGAGAGGGCGGAGATGAGGTTCATGATCCCGACCGTCTGTTCGCCCACGTCGGAAATATGGCCGCTCCACCACTTTATCATGGCGCTGATGATCGGCTGGTTGTCGGTGAACAGGACGTGTTCGCCGTACGGATAGGCCATGCCGCCGTAGTGCACGTAGTTGGAATCGCGCATGACGTGCCAGGCCGACGTCATGTAGTTTTTGAACCCGTCCGGCGAGTCCCCCAGCATGAAATCGTTGGGCGCCTGCAGCCAGCCGTTGTGTTTCAGCCATATCAGCCCGAACGTTACTGCCGCTACCAGCAGAAAGCCCCAAAACGTATAGGAGCGCCGCGGGTGGGTAAGGTCGTAGATGGTGTGTTCAATTTGTTCTACCGGTTTCATGTTGAGAACCTGTTTTTTTGATCAACAGCTGTAAAAAGTTGCGTCCTTCGGTAGCCAGTATTTTCCAGCCGACTTTGCTGAACACGACGCCTTCGCGCAATTCCACCGGCACGGGCGTTACCCGTACCCGCCCGTTGGCCAGCATGAGGAATTCGAGGTCGAAGAGGAAACGGTCGATGGTCGTTTCCAGAAAAACTTTTTTCCCCTGGTTGTCGAAGGCCTTCAGGCCGCACTGCGAGTCGCCGATAGGCTGACGCAGCACGTTGCGCAACAGCCAGCGCAGTCCTTTGGAAAGCCAGCGCCGGAACAAGGGTACGCGGTCGTAATAGGCGGTGTCGCGGTTGCCGGCGGCAATACCGCCCTGTTCGCGCAGCACGGCTACCACCCGCCGCATACTGTCCAGGGTGTAGGGAAAATCGGCATCGGTGACCAGGTGAAAATCGGCGTCGGAAACCTTCACGCCCTGGCGCAGGGCATGGCCTTTGCCGCGGTTGACGGCGTAATGCACCACCCTGGCCTCCGGCATCACCGTTGCCAGCCGCCGGAAGACTCCCCCGGCTGCCGGGGAAGAGCCATCGTTCACCACGATCAGCCCCGTTTCGTCCGCCAGGCCGGCCAACGCCTTTTTAAAACCGGCGAACCGGTCGGCCAATGCTTCCGCCCAGCCCTCCGGCGGGTTATAGCAGGGCACGATGACATTCAGGCGAACGGGAGTTGTTTGCAAAATCTGCGGGCTAAATTTGTTTGGCGCGCAAAAGTAGGGGAAAAGTTGTTGCGGTCATTCGGGGTAATTAAAGTAATTAAAGCCCTTAGCCGGAAGTGAACCCAATGCCATCAATTACTTCAATTACCGCAATTACTCATTTATCTCGGCCTTATCCGAAAGTCCAGCGCAGCAAAGCCGCCGGCGTCGAAATGGTACACTTCGATCCGGTGGTGGCCGCCCAGTTTTACGGTGATCTCGTCGGTTTCGGGTTCGTGTACGTCCCAGTTGTCGATCAGCGGTTTGCCGTCGAGGTACAGCCGGGCGCCGTCGTCCGAACTCAGTTCGATCACGTATTCTCCGGGAAAAATGTCGAATTCGGTGCTGCTGCGGGTGGCGAACCGGTCGGCCGGAACGCCGTCGGCCGGGCTTCCCCACCAGGCGAAAGCCAGTTCGGGCACCGTTTTTTCGGCCAGGGGTGTCGAGGCCGCGATCCACTCCTGCCGGGGTAGGCTGTCGGATGCCGGGTATTGGTAAAACTGCACCTTCCAGTCCATTTTCTTTTCAAAGCGCTGAAAAACAAAAGTATAGGGTTTACCCGGCGGTATCTTTTGTCCGAAAACCGTGCTGACCAGTTCCGGTCCCTTGTATTCGAACACCAAGCGGAGCAGTTCGCTGTTCGGGTCGCGCTCTACCAGAATGGCCTCCGGCACGGTTCCCTGGGTGGCGCTCACCGTGGCCACGCCCTGCATTTCGGTGATGATCCAGTCGCCGGAAGGCCCGATCAGGGTCAGGGTGTACTTGTCGCGGCCTTCGGGGGTTTTCGCTATGGTGTCCAGCACGGCCGTGGGCCGGCGAAAATCGTAGGGGCCCCAATCATCGACGATGATGAATTGGCGGCCGCGTGGGAAACCTTTGGGCAGCCCGGCCATCATGCCGTCGGGCAGGCTGTCGGGTTCGGCCAGTTCGCCGTAGGCTACGTTGAGCGGTGCGTAGGGGTTTTCCGGATCGCGGGTGTAGGAAAAGTTCAGGCTTTTGGAAGCGGCGAGGTCGGGGTGTTTCCACACTTCGGCGATCGCATCGGCGGTGCCGTAGATCTCGTTGCGCCAGAAGATCAGTTTTTCGTTCGCCTGCGGCGTTTCCAGCAGTTTTTCAAAGTCCTGGAACAGGTTTTCCCCGTTGACGGACACGTTTTTGGAAGCGCTGATCTTCAGCGGCTTGCGGGTGCCCAGGAAGACGTTCCGGTCGATGGAGAAGTCGCGGCTGCGGGTGTCGCGCTTTTGGGCGTAGCCCCAGTCGGCGGGCTGCGACTCCCGGGCCCACAACCGGATGCCCACCGAATCGTCCTGGAAGATGTTCTGGCGGATGGTGTCGTTCTGGCCGTGTTCAATGGCGATGGCCGTCTGGCAGCCGACGATCATGTTGGCGAAGATCAGGGATTCGTAACTGTAGCCGCCCCAGATGCCGTAGGTGCAGCCGGCCATGTAGTTGCCCTGGATGCGGTTGCGCGAAAAAGTGGCCTCGATGCCGTTGGTGGGCGCGTAACTGAAGTCGTTGCCGTAGATAAAATTGTCGTTGCAGCCGCCCGTGCCGGTGTCCATGGTCGTCTGGCCGGCCCAGAGGAAAAAGCCGTCGCCGGAGTGGGTGGCCGAGTTGAAGGCGATGAGGTTGTTGTTGCTCTGCTCGTACACCAGGATGCCCGCCGAATCCTGGCCGCGCTGGTAGAAGCCGTGGGAGTAGCCGCGCACGTTCCAGTCGAGACGGTTGTGCATCAGGCGGTTGCGGCTGCTGCGGTACAGCCCGATGCCGAGGCCGGAATTGAAGTGGAAGGCGTTGTTGTACACCAGCGCTTCGGTGCAGCCGGTCATCAGCAGGGCGTTCTGGCCGCCGGTCACGCGGCAGGCCCGCACCGTGGCGCGCAGGCAGTTTTTGAGGTAGATGGCGGCGCCGTAGCGCAGCCACTCGTCGTGTTCATTATTATGGTAACTCAGCCAGTCGGAGTAGTCCTCGCGCTCGCGGATGGAGCGCAGGCGGGGCCGGTAGTTGTAGGAAAAATCGCAATTCTCCAGGGTCAGGCCTTCCGCGCCTTCCGCCAGCAGGGCCACCTTGTAGCCGCGGATCCGGGCGTTTTTCAGGGTGATGTTTTTGCCTTTCACCACCAGGCCGACTCCGTAAAAGGTATTGGGCAACTGGCCGGGCGCGCCGCCGTTCAGTTCGGCGTTCTGGAAGTCCACGGTGAGGTTGTTGCCGGAGATGGTGAGGACGGGTTGGAAGGTTGGAAGGTTGGAAGGTTGGAAGGTTTGAGGGTTGGAGGGTTGGAGGGTTGGAGGGTTGGAAGGTTGGAACAGGTCGGCGGGGTTGCCGGGGAAAGGGTAGGCGCCGGGCTTGACGCGGCAGGATTCCCGGATGACCTGACCCTTTTGGAGGGAGATTTCGGGGGATTGGGCGGAGAGGAGGTGGGGGAGGGTGAGGAGGAGAAGCCGGTGCATGGTTAGGGTATTTTTAAATGAGTCATGCGAATCAGGGGTTGAAAAGGGTTGACCTTTTTCAGATTCAGATAATGCTGCGGCCATATCTCTACAGCAGCGGTCCTTTGGGCAGATCAACCGGATCAGCAGGATACCAGGCTGCATTCGCTGACCCAAAGCAAACCGGGCTGGTGCAGATTTCTCCGCTGCGCTGCGAAATGACCAGCCCAAGCCGGGCACTCTTACCGGGCCTTGCGGTTGAGCCGCCCGGCTTGGGCTTGTCATCCCGTAGCGCAGCGGAGGGAACTACACAACTCAAGTCCACCTCGATGGACCGGAAATAGTAGTTTCCGGAATAACCTGCCTTTTTCCACCCCTGATTCGCATGAGTCATCCCGTTTGGTGAAAGGGTGGAACAGTCAGGAAAACGATACCTTATCCTGCCTTTTTCCGGAGGCAACGATACGATGAATGAATTTTACAAACTTTGCCTCCTTCGATGTTTTTCACAAAAATTCGGAATGATTCCAGCGAGTCAGCAGTAAAACGAAGGTGTTTTATGGAAAAAATCCAGGCAGGTGTTTTTATTCTTTACGTGACAGACCAGCAAAGGAGCACCGCTTTTTACCGCACCGTACTGAACACAGAACCCGTACTCGATGTACCGGGGATGACGGAGTTTCAAATCTCCCGGAACATGAAGATCGGAATAATGCCGGAGTCGGGTATTGCCCGGCTTATCTGCCCGGCGGCTCCCCACCCGGAACTGGGAAACGGCATACCCAGAAGTGAAGTGTATCTGTACGTTTCCGATCCACAGGCGTACCTGGACCGGGCAACCGGAGCCGGGGCGACGCTGATTTCGGCATTACAAAGCCGGGATTGGGGCGATGAAGCGGGGTATGTAATGGATTTGGACGGGCATATTTTGGCATTTGCCAAAGAGAAGGTATAACGGGAAAAAGCAACCTTCGACTTTAAACTTGAATTGAAAATGGCAAATGCTGAACATTTGGAAATCCTGAATTCGGGGGTAGAGAAGTGGAATGAGTGGAGAAAAACAAACGATGTTGTCACGCCCGATCTTTTCCATGCCGACCTGGTCCGTGCCAACCTGACCAACGTCAACCTCAGAGGGGCCATATTGATCCGCGCCCATTTGTCCGCCGCCAACCTCTCCGCCGCCAACCTCTCCGGTGCCGACTTAACGGTGCTGACCTGACCGAAGCCGTTTCGAACGATGCTAACCTGACAAATGCTATCCTAAGAGACGTTATCCTGACAGATGCCGGCCTGTACGGCGTCAATCTATCCGGGGCCGACTTGTCGGGAGCCGACGTGACCAACACCGACCTGAGAGATGCTATCCTGCAAGGTGCCAACTTATCCGGAGTGGACCTGAAAAACGCTTACCTGGGCCAACTACCCAAAAAAACTACCGACCCTGTTCTATTTAATTTTGAAAAGCCGGCCAGTCATGATCTGACCGACGGAAAGAAAGCGAAGGAATTATGAGAAAAGGGGAAATGAAGGTCAATTTGTCACGCTAATATAGCCAAAAACATCCCCAAATCAAAAATAAAAAAGGCTAACAAGTTGAATTTCAACTTATTAGCCTTCATGTTTGCGGTCCGGACGGGACTCGAACCCGCGACCTCCGCCGTGACAGGGCGGCATTCTAACCGACTGAACTACCGAACCATTTGCTTTTCTACAAAAGCGGGGCAAAGGTAATGCGGCAAAGTTTACCCGCGCAAGAGTTTGGGAAACTTTTTCAAAAAAAGTTCGGCTACACCCGGAAGCGGCGGACCGCCGGCGTTTTTCCGGCCAGCCCGTACGTCAGCGTCCGGTTGTCGCGGAAATTCAACACCTGGCCTTCGCGGCGCACCGTGTCGAGCCGGTCCAGGTCGAGGTCGGCAAGCAGCCAGCCGGGCTGCTGCGCGGGCCGGGCCGCCACCACACCTTCCTCCGGCAGCCCGAGATCCGGACTGCTGTACGCCGCCGCAAAACCGAAGTTCACGTCTACCGCCGGCGACCAGGGCGCCTCGCCCACCAGCGGCGATACCACCGTGTAGCACTGATTTTCCAGGGCCCGGGCCCGGGCGCCCACGTGTACGCGGGTGGAACCCCGCAGCGTCTCGGTACAACTCGGCGCCAGCACGATCTGCGCCCCGGCCGCGCACAGAACCGCCGAGCCCAGCGCAAACTCCACGTCGTAGCAGATCTGGAGGCCGAAGGCGCCCCAGTCGGCCTCGAACAGGGAGAACACCGGCGGCGCGGCGTGTACGCCCCACTGCTCGGCTTCGAAACGCGTCATCATCAGCTTGTCCTGCCACCCGGCCAGCCCCTGCGCCGTAAAAACGCTGGCCCGGTTGAAAATTTCCCCCGAGGGCTGCACGACCGGAAAACTGGGCGCCACGATACAGACTTCGTGCTGCCGGGCCAGTTCGGCGAATACTGTGCAAAAGTCAGGGTAGAACCGGCCCAGTTCGGGCAGTTGCCCCCGCAAGTCCTGTTGCAGTGCTTCGGGTAGCAGACTGGTGAGTTCCATCGCACCGTATTCGGGGAACAGCAGTAGCCGGCCGCCCCGATCCACGGCCTGCTCCACCCAGCCGGCCGTATGCGTCCGCCAGGCCTCGAAGGAGGCGTGGTAGGTGACCGGATAATTGGCGGAAGCGACGGACAGGGCCATAACTCATAGTGCTTTGGTCCAGAACAGCATGGGCTTGGCCGTGGATGCGGTTTCGCCGAGGTCGGGCCAGGAGAAGGTGGTGGTCAGCGCCGGCTGCGGCCGGTAGCCTCGTTTTTTCCAGAAAGCGTCGAGCGGCCGGTAGCCGGCCGGGCGTGCCGGGTGGTCTTCCGGGCGTTGTACGGCGCAAAAAGCCGTGTAGCGAAAGGTGCCGAAACTGCGCGCGTGCTGTTCCCGCTCGTCGAAAAAACGGTGACCGAGACCCAGGCCGCGGTAGGGGGGCAGCAGGATGCTTTCCCCGAAATAAAATACCTCGTCCGGTCGGTAGCCCGTTTTCAAAAAAGGCTCCTGCACCTCCCCGGTTTCGTCGGACAGCGGCAGGGCGGTGGTGGCGCCCACCATATTTTCCCCGTCGAACACGGTGAAAAGCAGGGAGCGCGCGCTGTTCGCATAGGTTTGCAGGTACTCCTTTTCGTACTCCACGGTGCCTTCGTACAGGTACGGAAAATCGCGGAACACGGCGATGCGCAGGGCGGCCAGCGGTTCGAACACGGGCTGTATATCGAGTCCGGAATACTTGCGGTAACGCAGTTCGGGGGTCATGCCGATACCATTTTGATCCAGTCCGGAAGGTTGTAAAAGGTGGTGACGCGGTAAATTTTCCCGTCGCGTATTTCCAGGAAAGCGCCGGCCGGCAGGGTGTAGGTCTGGCCGTGGGCGGGGGGCAGGTTGCCGTCGGTTTTTTTATAGGTGCCTTTTACCGTGAATTCGCAGGCGAAACGGTTGCCGGAGGTATCGGCCATGAACACCAGGTCTTCCAGGGTTTCGTGGTAGCATTCGTCCATGTGCTGCAAAAAGGCGCGGTAGGCGTCGAGACCGACCTGGGTTTCGCCCTGGTTGATGTCGTGGCGCACGTCGGGGTGCAGGTCGGCCAGCATTCCGGCCCAGTCCTGCCGGTTGAAGCAGTCGTAATAGTGTTTGACGGTATCGAGATGGGTCATGTAAAGAGATTTGCTGCAAAGGTAGAAACCATAATGTTTACCTTTGCTCTCCCGCGCAAGCATCCCGCGGTCAATTAACCACGCTGACGCCATGGCAATGACCTTCATGGATTTTGAAAAGCCCCTCGAAGCGCTGTACGAGCAGCTTCAGAAACTCAAGGAAGTCGGGGAGAAAGGAGAACTGGACGTGACCGATATGGTCCGCGAACTGGAAACCAAGATCACGGCCAAACGCAAGGAGATCTACGCCAGCCTTACCGGCTGGCAGAAAGTTCAGTTGTCGCGCCATCCGGAACGCCCCTACACCTTATATTACCTGACGACCATGTGCCGGAAGTTCGTCGAACTGCACGGCGACCGTTATGCCGGCGACGACCACGCCATCGTTGGCGGCCTGGCCAACCTGGACGGCCAGACTGTGATGATGATCGGCCACCAGAAAGGGGTGAATACCAAGATGCGCCAGTACCGCAACTTCGGCATGGCCAACCCCGAAGGCTACCGCAAGGCTCTGCGGCTGATGAAAATGGCCGAACGCTTCGGCTTCCCGGTCGTGACGCTCATCGACACGCCCGGCGCTTTTCCCGGCCTCGAAGCCGAACAGCGCGGCCAGGCCGAAGCCATCGCCCGCAACCTCTTCGAAATGGCCCAGCTCCGCGTGCCCATCCTGTGCTACATCATCGGGGAAGGCGCCTCGGGCGGCGCCCTCGGCATCGGCCTGGGCGACCGGGTCTTCATGCTCGAATACACCTGGTACTCGGTGATCTCGCCCGAATCCTGCTCGTCCATTCTCTGGCACTCCTGGGACTACAAGGAACAGGCCGCCGAAGCCCTGAAACTCGACGCCGATAACATGCTGGCCTTTGGCCTCATCGACGGGATCGTAAAGGAACCCCTCGGCGGCGGGCACAATGCCCCGGAAGAAATGGCCAACACGCTGAAGCAGCATATCCTGAAGGAACTGAAAACGCTTTCGGTACAGGATCCCGACGAACGCATCCTGCACCGCATCGATAAATACAGCAACATGGGCCACTACCGCGAACTCGCCCCGGCGGCCCCGGCCGGAGGTAAATAAGTTTTAGGACGTTGTGGACGTTATAGAATAAACGTCAACAACGTCAACAACGTCAACAACGTCATGCTGGAATCCATTCGCACAGCCCTGTACAACAAATCCCTGCGCCGGGTACTGGCCGGTCAAAAACGACAGCGCCAGGCCCACAACATGACCAGCGCCAAGACCGTCGGCATCCTTTTCGACGCCACCACCGAAAAAACCCGGCGCGAGATCATGGACTACGCCCAGGAACTGACCGACAAGGGGAAAAGAGTGCGCCTGTTCGGTTATTTCAAGTCCAAGCAACCGCCGGAAGGCCACACCTTCCAGTTCTTTTTTCAAAAGGAAACCTCCTGGACCGGCGTGCCGAAAAGCGAAAAAGCCGACAACTTCGTCCGTGAAAAATTCGACCTGCTGATCTACCTCGATCCCGAAGAATGCCGTCCGCTGGAATGGGTGGCCGCCGCTTCCCAGGCCGCCATGAAAGTGGGGTTCGCCACCGACCGGCCCAATGATTTCGACCTCCTGCTGGAAACCGGCGGTAAAGGCATCCACCACTTTATCGAACAACTACACTTCTACATCGGTAAAATAGTACAAACTGAAAATGAATCCGCACGAGCGATTTAGAGGTACCGGCGTCGCTTTGGTCACGCCGTTCAAAAACGATGGCAGCATCGACTGGGAAGACCTCGAAAAAATCATTGAACACGTGATCGCCGGCGGCGTGGAATTTCTCGTCAGCCTCGGCACCACCGGCGAATCGGTGACCATGAGCGACGAGGAACACCGGCAGATCCTCGATTTTACCATCCGGATCAACCGTGGCCGGCTTCCCTTAGTGGCCGGTGTTTTCGGCGGCAACAACACCGCCGAAATGGAACGCAAAATTGCCGGCTTCAACTTCGACGGCATCGATGCCCTGCTCTCCAGCAACCCCGCCTACAGCAAACCGGGCCAGGAGGGCATCTTCCAGCACTACATGGCCCTGGCCGAAACCTCGCCCCGGCCCATCATCATCTACAACGTACCCAGCCGCACCGCCTCCAACATGACCGCCGAAACCACCCTGCGGCTGGCCAATTCCAGCGACAAATTCCTCGGCATTAAGGAAGCCTCCGACGATATTTACCAAGTGATGAAAATTATCAAGGGTAAACCCAAGAACTTCCTGGTGCTCAGCGGCGACGACTTTATCACCCTGCCCCTGATCGCCTGCGGTGGCGACGGCGTGGTCTCGGTGATCGCCAATACGGTACCCCGGCCCTTTACCGACATGGTGCGCGCCGCCCTGCGGGAGGACATGCCCACCGCCCAGCAACTCAACCTGAAACTGCTGGAACTCTACAAACTGCTCTTCATTGAAGGAAACCCCGTCGGCGTAAAGGCCGCGCTCGAACTGCAGGGCCTGTGCGGACGCGGCGTGCGCCTGCCGCTGGTACCCATGAGCGAGCAGGGCGTGCACCTCATCATGGCCGAAATGGAAAAAGTGCTGGACGGGCGTTTAAAATAACTGCAACTCTTCCGGGACTTTTTCGTGCAACTCCGGCCCGTCGTTGGCCGGGCTGTTGAGTTTTTCCGAAACGCGGTACAAGTCCAGCGAATCGTCGCCCGCCGGGCGCAGCGTAGCCAGCGCCTCTTCCAGTGACTTCGAGTACAACCAGGACTGCTGCTGCTCCGCGTCGGCCAGCACCACCGGCATCCGGTTGTGCAGAGCGGTCATTTCGCGGTTCGGCTCCGTGGTCACAATCGAAAAGGTACGCTTCAGTTCGCCGCCGTGGCGCCATTCTTCCCAGATCCCGGCCAGGAACAGCAACTCCCCGTTTTTCAGGGAAATGCGGTAGGGGATCTTGCGCTTGCCCTCCGTACGCCATTCGTAAAAACTGTCGGCCGGCACCAGGCAGCGCCGGGCCCGCACCGCCGCCCGGAAGGCCGGTTTGGCCCCGATGCCTTCGGCCCGGGCATTGATGAGTTTTCCGCCGTTCTTGCCGTCGGGGCTCCACGAGGGCACCAGTCCCCACTGCATGAGTTGCAGGCGGTCCGGGTCGTCGTTGGCCACCACATAGGCCTGGTGAGTCGGGGCGATGTTGAAACTGATCTTCAAATCCAGCGGACGCTGCATGTCGTGGAGCTGGGCTTCCAGTTGTTTGGGTTTGGGAGCGAAGGAATAACGGCCGCACATGGTGGTAACTGGTTGTCGGTTACGGGGTAACCGGTGAGAAGTTTTTGTTTTAAAGCCGAAAGAATTATCGGTAAATAAGGGGTGGAAATGACAAATGATATTGGGGAAGGCAAACCTGAAAATTTACAATTTCTTCATTTTCAGCCATCTCCCCGGCAAAACTAATTGTTTTGCCCAGTTATTAACAGTATAAATATTTTTATGTTTAGCGTATTATGAATCAAATACCAACCGATCTTAAGGAACTGTGGATAACTGTGTAAAAACACCATGTTTTTACACGTCCGCCAACAGGCCCGGCCGGAAATGCCTGAATTTTCCGGTCGGACCGTTCTACCCTGTTGGCACTGCCCCGTTTTGCTCACGGTCGTTCACATCCCTGCACCTGCTGAAAAGTCAAACAGGGTACTTACAAACAAAACGCGCTTTCATTGTTTAAAACCGCGTAACCTTCTGATTCCAAAAGGCCCGCAGCGTGGATAACCTGTGGAGGAAACGGGTAACTGCTTGTGATAACGATTTCACGATGTGCAGTTATACGGTTTTCCACAAACCAACACCCCTGATGATGGCCGCAGGCCTGAGAAATTTAAACTCATTAAATCTTATAAAGGAGATTGGTTTTGCGGAAAACGAATCGGAAGAAGGGTTCTACTTTTGTTTGAAAAAACCGGACTGTTGGACGTTGGACTGCTGGACATTGGACGTTGGACGGGCCCTGCCCCTGGCAAGCCAACGGTCCGATGGTTCAACGGTAACAAGTCCAACGTCCAACAATCCAACGTCCAAACATGGCATTACAATACGCGGAAGAGCATCGCATTCCCCGGATCGTCCGGATCTGGCTCATCACCGGCCTGGTCATGATCTTTATGCAAATCGTGATCGGAGGCATCACGCGCCTCACCGGGAGCGGGCTGAGCATTACCCGCTGGGAGATCGTGACCGGCAGCATACCGCCGCTGAACGAAGCCAAATGGCAGGCGGAATTCGAGTTGTACCAGCAAACACCGCAGTACCACAAGATCAACCGCGGCATGACGCTGAGCGAGTTCAAGTTCATTTACTTCTGGGAATACTTTCACCGGCTGTGGGCCCGGCTGATGGGCCTGGTGTTTATTTTCCCGTTTTTCTGGTTTTTGTGGCGGGGCATGTTGTCGCGCCGCCTGCTGCCGCGCTTGCTGGCGGTGGTCGCCCTGGCCGGGCTGGAAGGCTTTTTCGGCTGGATCATGGTGGCCAGCGGGCTGATCCAGCGCCCCTGGGTGAACGCCTACAACCTGACCCTGCACCTGTGCATGGCGCTGGTCATTTTCGGGTATCTGCTCTGGACCTTTTTCATCGCCGCCCAACCCAAGCCGCCCGGTCTGGCCGAGGCCTCCCTGCGGCGCTTCGGCTGGATCATGGTGGCCGTGGCGGGCGTACAGATCGCTTTGGGCGCCATGATGTCGGGCGCCAAAGCCGGCCTGTTTTACCCGACCTGGCCCGATATGAACGGGGAATACCTGCCGGCCGAACTGCTCGACGCCAGTCACTGGACCGCCGACAGTTTCGTCCAATACGATACCAACCCCTTTATGCCGGCCCTGATCCAGTTCCTGCACCGCAATACCGCCTATTTACTCACGTTCATGACCGCCTGGTTCATCTGGCGCTTGTGGAAAATGGCATTGCCCCCATCCCTGCGCAACGGCCTGATCGCTTTGGGTCTGGCGGTGGCGGTCCAGGTGCTGCTGGGTATTTTTACCCTCATCAACTGCAAGGCCGCGGTACCGGTGGATCTGGGGGTTCTGCACCAGGCCGGCGCGGTGGTGTTGCTGGGCGTATTGCTGTACGTGAATTACCAGGCCTCCGGTACCGGACGGGCAAACGAAAAGCCATGACCCGTAATTTCTTCAGTTTTTCTCCGTTTGCATAAAAGGCTGCCGGCGAGGTGTTACCCGGCGGGAGTTATTTGTTTAACGGTTTTTTCTACTTTTGCCCATCTGCGGACGAGCCGCCTGGCCGGACCGTTCCGAATTTGGTAACTGAAACAAGGCGAATGAACGTACCGATAAAAGAAGAAAATGGCCTCCGATACATCGAATCGGGCACCGATGGCGAAACTCTCCTGCTCCTGCACGGGCTTTTTGGCGCATTGAGCAATTTTGAAGGCATTATCAGCCGGTTTTCCGGCCGGTACAATGTGGTGGTACCCATCCTGCCTATTTATGAAATGCCTATTTTTCAGGTGTCGGTGGTCGGTCTGGTGGACTTTGTAACGAAGTTTGTCAACTATAAAGGCTACGGCAAAGTGCACCTGCTGGGCAATTCGCTGGGCGGGCATATTGCGCTGCTGTATGCGCTGGCCCATCCGGAGCACATCGCCTCCATTACCCTCACCGGCAGTTCCGGCCTGTTCGAAAGTGCGTTCGGTACGGCGTTTCCCAAACGCGGCGACTACGAATACATCCGTAAAAAAACGGCCGATACCTTCTACGATCCTTCCGTGGCCAGCAAGGAACTGGTGGACGAGGTGTTCGGCATCGTCAACGACCGCAACAAAGCCATCCGGGTGGTGGCCACCGCCAAGTCGGCCGTGCGGCACAACCTGGGCGACAAGTTGCACAAGATTAAGGCGCCCACGCTCCTCATCTGGGGCAAACAGGACAACGTCACGCCGCCGTTCGTGGGTGAAAAATTCCACGAACTCATCGAAAATTCCCGGCTTCACTTCCTCGACGAATGCGGCCACGCGCCCATGATGGAAAAACCGGAGGAATTCAACACCATTCTCGATGATTTTTTGAAAGAAGTCATCGGGGAAAAGGCTGTGGCTTAAGCCCTTACAGGAACATCTTTTTTTTGTGACGGTTTGGCGGATAACTTACCTGCCCGGTGCTTCCATACTCCGCCGGACAATTGTACTTTTGTGAGGCATGAGCAACTTCATTGTTTCCGCCCGCAAATACCGCCCGCAGCGTTTCGAGGACGTGGTGGGCCAGCAGCACGTCGCCGGCACGCTGAAAAACGCCCTGGCCACCGACCACGTGGCGCACGCCTTTTTGTTTACCGGTCCGCGCGGCGTGGGCAAAACCACCTGCGCCCGCATCCTGGCCAAGGTGCTCAACTGCGAAAACCGCACGAAAGACTTTGAAGCCTGCAACCAGTGCTCCTCCTGCCTGGCGTTCAACGAAAACGCCTCCTTCAACATCATCGAACTCGACGCGGCGTCCAACAACTCGGTCGACCACATCCGGGCGCTGACCGAGCAGGTGCGCTTTCAGCCGCAGCAGGGGAAATACAAGGTGTTCATCATCGACGAGGTGCACATGCTCTCGCAGGCGGCGTTCAACGCCTTCCTGAAAACGCTGGAAGAGCCGCCGCCCTACGCCATCTTTATCCTGGCCACCACCGAAAAACACAAGATCATTCCCACCATCCTCTCCCGCTGCCAGGTGTTCGACTTCCGGCGTATTACTGCGGGCGACATGGTGCTGCACCTGAAAGACATCTGCGGAAAGGAAAGTATCATCGCCGAAGAGGACGCGCTGCACATCATCGCCCAGAAGGCCGACGGCGCTCTGCGCGACGCCCTGTCCATCTTTGACCGCATTACCAGTTTTTCGGGGAAAAGGATCTCCTACGACGACGTGATCGAGAACCTCAACGTGCTCGATTACGACTACTATTTCCAGATGACCGACGCCCTGCTGGCCGAAGACGCCGCAGCGGCCATGAACCTGTTCGACCAGATCCTGCGCAAAGGCTTCGAGCCGGACGTATTCGTTACCGGCCTGGCCGAACACCTGCGCAATGTGCTGGTCTGCAAGGACGAAGCCACCCTGGCCCTGCTCGAAGCCGGCGAGTCGCTGCGCGAGCGCTACCGGCGCCAGGCTGCCCTGGCCCCCGTTTCCTTCCTGCTCACCGGCCTTAACCTCTCCAACGACTGCGACGTCAATTTCAAAATGGCCCGCAACAAGCGCCTGCACGTCGAAATGGCGCTGCTGAAAATGTGCTTCATCGGCCGGGCCGTCAAGGCGGCCCAGGCCACCGCCCCCCTGGAAAAAAAAACTCCTGACGGAACCGTAGACGGTACACGGCAGGCGGTACACACTGCACGGACCGATACCCAAACCGTCAAACCATCAAACCATCAAACTGCCCCCAACCCGCCCGAATCCCCCGCTTCCGGCAACGCCCAGCCGCTGACCCGCCGCGAAATGATCGAACTGGCTTCCGGCCTGCGGCAGGGACTGAAAAAAGCCGAGGCCATTCCGCTCAGCCTCGATGCCTACGAGCAGGCGGTGGAAGTGGAAGAGGCCGAAAAAGCCGCTTTGGAAAGCCGCCTCAGCCTCGACAATGCCCGCATCGAGTGGAAAGCCTACGCCGAATCGCTGGAGTCGAACCTCGTCCGCCTGGCCCTCACCGGCGCCGAACTCCGGCTGGAGGACAAAATGCTTACCGCCATCGTATTTTCCATCACCAACCGCAACCACGTGCAGGGCGAAATGATGCGCCTGCTCGACACGCTGCGCCGCCGCCTGCACGACCCCTCCCTGAAGATCCAGGTGGCACTGGACGAAACCAAAGCCCGGGAAATGAAGCCGCAGGCGCCGAAGCGGCCGCTCACCACCAAGGAAAAAATAGACCGGATGAAGGAGATCAATCCGCTGGTGGAGGATCTGTTGAAGCGGTTTGAGTTGAAGTTGGACGAATAAAGCGGGATGTATGAAATGATACAAACCGCACCCTCGGTATACTAACTCGTTGAAGAGTCTATGTCTATAGAAAAACAATTCCTCGCCCGTATCCAAAACGCAGTCCCTTCCCATCGTGCTTCAGTTCGAGGTGTTGTGGGGCCGTAAGCGCCTTTTTTGTGCCGACCGTGCTTTTTGAACCGTGCAAATCCGTCCGATCCGTGTCATCCGTGCTCCCATCCTTCGCGCTCGGTAGCGCCCGTAGGAGGATAGAAACACGGATGACACGGATTGAACAGATCGGAACGGATCTAACTCTTCAGCCGTGCTCCCATCCTGCGCGCTCGGTAGCGCCCGCAGGAGGATAGAAACACGGATGACACGGATTGGACAGATCGGAACGGATCTAACTCTTCAACCGCGTGAAGATCAACGACCGCACGTAATTCCGCAGCGGCTCCGCGCCCGAATCGTAGTTCGACATCACCGCAATGATGTAGCCTTTGTCCAGCATAATGTCCAGTTGGCTGTTGAGGCCGGGGAAGCCGCCGCCGTGACCGGTGATCTTGCCGCCGGGCGTTTGTTCCAACTGAAATCCGTAGCCGTAGCCTGCGCCGGAGTGATTCTGCCACATTTTGTCGAGCGAGGTCCGGGAGATCAGTTTCCCGTTTTGTAACGCCCGGGCGAAGCGGTGCAGGTCGCGCACCGTGGAGTAGCCGCCGCCCGCCGGGCCGCCTTTCAAAACGTGCAGGAACAGGTTGTTTTTCCAGGTATTGCCGCCCTGCGGGATGTAGCCTTCGGCCAGGTTTTCCTGGGGCTGGTCCAGTTCGTAGCAGTCGGAATGGATCATGCCGGCCGGCTGGTAAATGTGCCGGCGGATGTAATCGAAATAGTTTTCGCCGGAAGCCTTTTCAATCACCACGCCCAGCAGCAACATGCCGGTGTTGCTGTAGCCGAAGCGGCTGCCGGGCTCGAACGCCAGCGTATCACCCTGTACCAGCGGCTTGTAGTCGTCCACCTGCCGGAACAGGTCGCGCGAACTTTTGAAGTAGGTGTCGTTGAAGTAACTGCCCAGCCCCGAGGTATGCGTCAACAGGTGGTGCACGGTGATGCGTTCGGTGATGCTTTTGGTCAGCCAGGTGTCGTCCACAAATTTGCTGATGGGATCCTCCAGCCGCAGTTTCCCTTTTTCGACCAGTTGCATCACCGCCACCGAGGTGAACATTTTGTTCATGGAGCCCAGGTTGAATTTGGTATCGAGGTTGTTCGGCACGTGCCACGATTTGGTGGCTTCGCCGGCCGCGCGTTCGAGCAGCACCTGGTC
>WBZQ01000873.1_pt1 | contig 22262 bp, 20 predicted proteins | sample 5204251 | NCBI WGS metagenome assembly WBZQ01 (sample SAMN12412402, study PRJNA552823) | activated sludge metagenome | isolation source: activated sludge from nitrification reactor of wastewater treatment plant... | place: USA: Virginia | collected 2017-09
CGGGCCTGGTGGTCGCAGTACGTCCTCTCGGTCGGTTCGGTCGACGACGGCGGCCAGCCGTCCGGGTTCAGCATGTCCGGACCGTGGCTGGGCATCGCCGCGCCGGGGGAGAACATCCTCTCGCTGAGCAACGCCGCCGGCGGCGGGCTGGCCAATGCCACGCCCGACGGGCGCGGCAAGTACAACAACCTGTCCGGTACCGGCTACGCCAGCGCGTATGTGGCCGGGGTCGCCGCCCTGGTCCGCAGCCGGTTCCCGGATCTGCCCGCCAACCAGGTCGTCGACCGGCTGACCCGCACCGCGCACAACGGTGCCCGGTCCCCGTCGAACCTGGTGGGAGCCGGCGTCGTCGACCCGGTCGCGGCGCTGACCTGGGAGCTGCCGGCCCGCAACACCGGCCCCGCGCAGACGCCGATCGACGCACCGGTTCCGGTGCCCGAGGCCGACCACACCGGGCGCATCGTGTCCTTCACCGGGGCCGGACTGCTGGCCCTGATCGTCGCCGGGGCCGCACTGACCATGCGCCGGCGTACCGACCAGCCGGGGCCGGAAAATCCCAGCCCCGAACACCCCAGAGAGGAAGCCGTTTCGTGACCAACCGAGGCTTCACCGTCGTCTATCCGGGCCCCGCGCGACTGACCCTGGTGGCACTGTTCGCCGTTCCGGCGGCCATGGCCTACCCGTGGCACACCGACACCCAGCGCTGGATCCTCGGCGTCGCGGTGGCCGTGGCGCTGCTGACGCTGAGCTGGTGGCGCGGTGCGCATCTGAGCACCCAGGCGTGGCGGCGGTTGGCCATGCTGGTTCCGCGGCGCGGCGGGCACGGGGTGCACGCCGGCCTGGACCGCGGCGCCACCGACGCGCGCACCACCGCGGTGCTGTCGGTGCGCGGCGGCCCGGAGGCAACCGAACTGCCGCTGGCGCTGATCGCCGGCTACCGCGACCGCTATGGCGTGCGCGCCGACGGGGTTCGGATCGTGCAGTGTGAAACCGCCGACGGGACTTCGATTTTCATCGGTCTGACCATCGCGGCGGCGCCGAACCTCGCCGCCCTGCAGGCCCGATCGTCGGCGATTCCGCTGTGGGACACCGCCGAGGCGGCTGCCCGCCGTCTTGCCGACCAGCTGCGCGAACTGGGCTTCGATGCGGTACCCGCGGTGGAGATCGAGGTGCCCGAGCTGCTCGGCCCGGAGGCCAAGGCGCGCTGGCGCACGGTGTCCGACGGCGCCGCCGGCTACGTCACCGGCTATGCGCTGCAGGCGGATTCGGGCTTGCCGGAGGCCATCGACGAACTGTGGGCGGCCGACTGCACCGAACGCTGGACGGTCGCCGAGATCCGGGGTGACGGCGTGGCGGTGGCCGCGGCCGTGCGCACCGACGACGCGCCGGAGTCCGACGGCTCCGGGCCGATCGCAGTGCGCGGACGTCAGGCCGCGGCCCTGGCCGCCCTGCACCCGATGTCGGTTCGCCCCGTGCTGGCCGCCTGCGGCCCGATCGAGCTGCTCGACGAGTTGTCCTGGCCGGTCGCGGAGGCGCTCAAAGCATAGCCGCAACCGTTCGGCTCAACCTATTTTTTCGAGGTACAAAGCGCCCCAGATGATTTGGTCCGACGCGGCGGCGGTTTCGGCGTCGTAGTCGGACGGTTGGTGCGGCAGATTCTGGTGCACGCACGTTCCACCATCGAGGTTAGTGCGCTGGCGACGGGTTGGGCGGGCAACTCACTGCGGATCGTCCCGTCGGTCTGGCCCCTGGTGATCACGCCGGAGAGATCGACGCTGATGTCGTTGAGCAACTGACGGTAGGTGGTGGCGACTGAGGCGTCGTAACTGGACATCTCGTTGAGCGCGGTGATCAGTGCCTGATGCCGTCGGTAGCTGTCGATGATGCGGGCATGGACACCTCAAGGTCGCCGGGATTGCCGGAGTCGGATTTCCCGAGGATGTTGAGGCTGACGCAGGAGCTGTTCGGTGGCGACGACAGTGAATTTCAGCGCGACGGCGGCGTCGAGGCAGTCCTGGCTACGCTACTGGACTTCTTCGCCTACTTCTCGGAGCTGACCGCTTCGCGGCGCGCACATCCCACCGACGATCTGGCATCGTCGATCGCCAACGCGACGATCAACGGCGAGCCGCTGTCGGACATGGACACTGCGTCCTACTACGTGATCGTCGCGACCGCCGGCCATGACACCACCAGCGCGGCCATCGCCGGTGGACTGCTGGCGCTGCTGGAGAATCCGATGGAACTGACGCGATTGCAGTGGGATCCCGCATTGATGGGTACCGCCGTGGAAGAGATGATCCGCTGGGTGACGCCGGTCAAGGAGTTCATGCGCACCGCGCAGGCCGACACCGAGGTGCGCGGGGTTCCGATCGCGAAGGGTGATTCGGTCCTGTTGTCCTATCCGTCGGCCAACCGTGACGAAGAGGTGTTCGCCGACGCAGCACGCTTCGACGTCGGTCGTGACCCCAACAAGCACCTATCCTTCGGCTACGGAGTGCACTTCTGTCTGGGTGCCGCGCTGGCGCGCATGGAGATGAACAGCTTCTTCTCCGAATTGACCCCACGGATCGAGTCGATCGAACTGGCCGGTGAGCCCGAACTCGTTGCCACGACGTTCGTCGGCGGCGTCAAGCATCTGCCGATCCGCTTCTCGCATAAGTGAACCCCGGGGGTCAGAACATCACCGGCGCCAGGAACTTCGTCATCCGGCGCAGATAGTCCGGCTGACTGACGTGCAGGATGTGATTGCCCGGGAACCAGTGCAGCGCACAGCGATCCCAGTGCCGCCACAGTGCCTCGGACTGTTCCGGCGGGGCCAGCCGGTCGCCCAGGCCGGTGATGATCAGGCGTCGTTCCTTGGTCACCTGCGGCCGGTAGTTCAGCGGGCTGTGATAGGCCGACGCCGCCTCCGACGCGGACCGGCTCACCCCGCCGCCGAGGCGGCTCAGCGCGACCAGCTTGTTGGCCGGGAACCACGAGCCGAACATCGACTCCGGTTCCACCACCGGCACATTCGGGATCACCGCGCGCAGCCGCCGGTCGGCGCTGGCGATCAGCGCCGAGGTGTAACCGCCCAGCGACATCCCGGTCAGCGCGATCCGGTCAACGCCGGTGTGCTCCAGATAGTCCATCAGCGAACGGAAGTCGTAGACGGCCTGACCCATGGTCTCGGCGAATCCGGCCATGCCGTTGGCGAAGATGCCGTAACCGGAGAACGGCGAACCCTTTTCAGCCCGCGGGCCGTGAAAGGGCAGGGTGTAGAGCATGATGTCGTAGCCGGATTTGAAGAACCACGGCAGTGAGAAGAACACCCCGTTGAACAGATACGGCGACCCCAGGAATCCGTGGATGACGCACAGGGTGGGCCGGGGGCCGTCGTCGTGACGCCAGTGCTGGGCCGCCACGGTGTTGTTGTTGCGGAGGCTGTTCCACAGTCCGCGCATCTCCGGGTTCAGCGGCCGGAAGCCGCTCTCGAACCGGATCTGGTCGACGTGGCCGCGCGCCAGCCATTCGGCCACCGGGCCGGCCGGGCGGGTGCTGACCCGCGGGGCCTCCGATGGCGCCGGGAACGACTTGGCCGCATCCTTTTCCGCGGCCAGCTCGGCGAAGAACTCCAGATGGCGCCGCTCGGCCAGCAGATCGGAACCACCCAGCATGCCGCCGAGCACCGGCGGCAGCATCGCCGCACCGACCAGCGAGGCGATCGCGGTGCGCAACCCGAGATCGGCCATCGCCGAGGCGTCGACCACGGCGCGCTGGGCCCAGGTCAGCTCCGCGCGGGTGGGCAGACCGCGGGAACCCGCCTCACCGCCGGCCACGTCGGGCATCGGGATGGGCGGATCGATCACGTCGTCGGAGAATTCGCCGGCAGTCACGTCCCGGATGCTACGCCGAACTGTTGCCAGGTTTGCGGCGTAATGTTCGGCCGGTGTGGGACCCCGGCACCTACCTCGAATTCGCCGATCACCGGGGCCGCCCGTTCTTCGACCTGCTGGCCCGGGTGGGCGCCGAGGCGCCGCGCCGCGTCGTCGACCTGGGCTGCGGTCCCGGAAACCTGACCGCCGTCTTGGAAAAGCGCTGGCCGGACGCCGTGATCGAGGCCGTCGACAGCTCGCCGGAGATGGTGGCCGCCGCCCGCGAGCGCGGCATCGACGCGGTACTCGGTGACGTCGCCGCCTGGACACCGAACCCCGACACCGACGTCGTGCTGACCAACGCCGTCCTGCAGTGGATTCCCGGCCACACCGAGCTGCTCCGGCACTGGGCCGGCCAACTGGCGCCCGGATCCTGGCTGGCGATGCAGGTACCGGGCAACTTCGACGCGCCCTCGCACCGGTCCGTGCGCGCAGTGGCCAAATCGCCGGAGTTCGCCGCCGATCTGGCCGATCTGCGGTTCCGGGGGCCCGACATCGTCGAGGACCCGGCCGGCTACGCCGCGGCCCTGACCGACGCCGGGTGCAGCGTCGACGCGTGGGAGACCACCTACCTGCACGAACTGCGCGGCGCGACCCCGGTGCTGGACTGGATCACCGGCACTGCGCTGACCGAGGTGCGCGCCCGGCTGTCACCGCAGCAGTGGGAGGCGTTCCGGCAGACGATCATTCCGCTGCTGGACCAGGCTTATCCGCCCCGGCCCGACGGGGTGACGTTCTTCCCGTTCCGGCGGGTGTTCACCGTCGCGCAGGTTCGCTAGCCGGACCGGACAGCGCCTGGTCCAACACGCCGAGGGCCTCCGGGTCGGTGGGGGAGTAGTAGACGAACGTGCCCTCCCGACGGCCCTTGACCAGGCCGGCCAGCCGCAGTTTGGCAAGGTGCTGGCTGACGACGGCCGGTGTCACCGCGGCGAGATCGGCCAGGCAGGCGACCGATGTCTCGCCCTGCAGTAGCGCCCACAGGATCTTGATGCGGGTCGGGTCGCTCAGCATCCGGAAGGTTTCGACCGCGCGCGCCACCTGCTCCTCATCGGGCATCCGGAAGTCGGATATCGAGGTGTGCACGCATCGAGGTTACCGCCGACTCGGCCCGTTCCAGACGCAGATGCGCCGTTGATTGCGAATATGCATTGATGCGCAGATATAGTGCATCGGGTGAGCCCGACCGCCGTCACCGAGACCACCTCGGCCCGCAACATCGGATCCCGCCCGCGGGGCGGAGCCTGGTCGCTACCGGAGGTGCGCTGCGCGGCTGTCGCCACCGCCCTGTTCCTGATCGGACTGTCGGCGCAGGCCGCGGGTGGACCCCCGGCGCTGGTTTGGGCGGTCTACCCGGGCTGCTATGCCGCCGGCGGTTGGGAGCCGGGACGCGCCGGGCTGCGGGCGCTGCGGTCCGGGACACTCGACGTCGACCTGCTGATGGTTGCCGCCGCCCTGGGGGCCGCGGCCATCGGCCAGGTCTTCGACGGCGCACTGCTCATCGTCATCTTCGCGACGTCGGGGGCACTGGAGGCGGTCGCCACCAAGCGCACCGAGGACTCCGTGCGTGCACTGCTGGACCTGACACCCGAAACGGCGAGACGCCTGGACACCGCCGGGGTCGAGGAGACGGTGAACGCCGCCGACCTCGACATCGGCGATGTACTGGTGATCCGGCCGGGGGAACGAATCGGGGGAGACGGTTTGGTGATCGACGGCGCCGGGGAGGTTGACGAGGCCGGTATCACCGGCGAACCGCTGCCCGCCGACAAGAGCCCGGGCGACGACGTCTACGCCGGCACCGTCAACGGCACCGGCTCGCTGCGGGTCCGGGTCACCAAACCCGCGGCGGAAACCGTCGTCGCCCGGATCGCCGCGCTGGTCGTCGAAGCGGGAGCGAGCAAGGCCCGGTTGCAGCTGTTCATCGAGAAGGTCGAGCAGCGCTACTCCGTGGGCATGGTCGCGGCCACTATCGCCGTCTTCGCGATCCCGCTGATCTTCGGCTCTCCCGTGCAGGTGGCGCTGCTGCGGGCGATGACCTTCATGATCGTGGCCTCCCCCTGCGCGCTGGTGCTGTCCACCATGCCGCCGCTGCTGGCCGCCATCGCCAATGCCGGCCGCCACGGCGTACTGGTCAAATCCGCTGTCGCGCTGGAGAAGCTGGCCAGCGCCGAGCGGGTGGCGTTCGACAAGACCGGAACACTCACCGATGGCGCGCCGCGGCTGGCCGCAGTTCGCCCGCTGCCCGGCGTCGATCGAGGGGAACTGCTGGTGGCGGCCGCGGCGGCCGAACTGCCCTCCGAACACCCGCTGGGCGCCGCCATCGTCGCGGTCGCCCGCCGGGAGCGGTTGGACCTGCCCGGCGCCACCGAATTCGGGTCCTTGCCGGGCCGCGGCGTTCGCGCCCGGCTCGGCGCGAACCTCGTCGAAGTCGGACGCCCGTCGGCGATCGACCGCGCCGACGGGCGGGTCGGGTCGGTAGTCGACGAGTTGGAGAACAGCGGCCACACCGCCGTCGTCGTGCGGGTCGACGGGTCGCCGACCGGCGTCCTCGGCATCCTCGACCGGCCCCGGCCGGAAGCCGCCGCGGCCGTCGACCGGCTGGGCGAACTCACCGGCGCCCGGCCCGCTCTGCTCACCGGTGACAACGCCCGTGCCGCGGCCCGGCTGGCCGCCGAACTCGGGATCGACGACGTCCACGCCGGGCTGCTGCCCGAGGACAAGGTCGCCGTCGTGCGGCAACTGGAGTCCGCGGGCAACGCGGTGATGTTCGTCGGCGACGGCGTCAATGACGCACCCGCCATGGCCACCGCCCACGTCGCGGTCGCCATGGGCCGCACCGGCTCCGACCTGGCCCTGGATACCGCCGACATCGTCATGGCCCGCGACGACCTCGCCGCGCTGCCCGGCATCCTTGCGCTGTCCCGGCGCGCGCGCCGGGTGGTCACCGCGAACCTCGTCATCGCTGCGGTGTTCCTGGTCGTGCTGGTCACCTGGGATCTGGCCGGGCACCTGCCGCTGCCGCTGGGCGTCGCCGGCCACGAGGGGTCGACCGTCCTCGTCGGCCTCAACGGCCTGCGTCTGTTGCGCAATCGTGCGTGGCCCGGCTGACCGGTCGCGGCTGGGCCCGGTTGCCAGCGGCCTGTGATAGATGTGAGCGATGACCCGCATCCGCGTGCGCGACGCCGTCGCACTGGCCGCAGCGCTGCTCTACACGCTGCCGTGGATCGGCTGGGTCGCCGGCTGGGGCTGGCTGCACAGCTTCGACCAGGCGCTGCTGAACCCGCCGCACGCCTACGGCGTTGAGCATCCCGGCTGGGTGCACGGCTGGAACGTCTTCAGCACGGTGTTCGGGCCCGAGGTGCTGCGCGGGCTGGTGCTAGTGCTGATCGTGGTGGAACTGATCCGCCGCAACTACCGTCCAGCGGTGTTTCTGCTGCTGACCGCGGGCGGCAGTGCACTGGTGACCGAGGTGGCCAAGACGCTGGCCGGCCGGCCGCGCCCGGAGACCCGGCTGGTCGAGGCGCACGGGATGTCGTTCCCGTCCGGGCACGCGGTGGGAGACCTGGTCATCGTGGGCGGACTGCTGGTCGCCTACCTGCCGGTGATCGCGCCGCGGTGGTGGACCCTCGTCATCGCCCTGGGCGCGGCCGTGGTGGTGATGATCGGGGTGTCCCGGGTGGTGCTCAACGTGCACAACCCCTCGGACGTACTGGCCGGCTGGTCGCTGGGCTACCTGTACCTGCTGGCCTGCGTGCGGTGGTACCCGCCGCGGCCCGCCCTCGAGGCCGCCCCCGGGACCGTCACACCGGCGGCCGGTACACCGCCAGCGCCCGATACATCGACGTGAAACTCGCGTGGGTCAACGCCGCGCCGACCTCCCCGTCGTGCGCGATCGGCGTGGGCCCGTCCACCTGATCTCCTGCACTCCTCGGCTGGGCACTGATCGGGTGGGCAGTCGTCTGGCCATTCGGCCACCTTAAGCCGTGTCCTGGCCCTCCGTGGGAGTGACGATGCGACGGGTCGCGACGACCTTGCCGTCGACCCGTTTGGTGACCGCGGCCGGGGCGGGCGGGACGTTGATCCGGCCCTGGATCGGGGCGCCGTTGCGGACCGCCGGCACCGACACCCGGCGGGTGCCGTCGGACGGGCCGTCGCGCCCGCCCGGCGCGCCGGCCGCCAGCGGGGCGCCCGGCATCATCGGCATCGCCCCCATCCCGGTGCCCGACGGGTGGGTGGCCGGCGAGGCCGGGCTGGACACCACCGGAAGGGTCCGGCCCGAGGTGGGCGCGGTGGCCGCCGAGGATCCCGGCGGCGGGCCCAGTAGGGCGGCCGATCCGCCGCCAGAGGAATCGCCGAGGCCGTCTGCGAGGTCCCCGCCCAGCTCGTCGGCGAGCGCATCGGCCAGCTCCTCGTCGGTCAACCCGCCGGTGCCGTCCAGCCCGCCGCGCTCGGTCGGGGCGGCCGCACCGGATTGCCCGAGCTGGGCGAACTGCCCGGCGAGCTGGCCGGCCAACTGCCCGGCCTGGGTGGGCAGTTGTGTCAGCGGCGACAGGGCCGAACCGGCCGTACCCAGCAGGCCCTGGCCCAGGCCGCTGAACATCTGCGGCAGCTGGCCGCCGATACCGGAGTCCGCGGTGGCACCCCGCATGGTCTGCGCGGAGGTTTGCTCGTTGGCGTCGAACTTGGTGGCGGCGTCACCGGCCTTGCCGTCGCGCTCGAGGGCCTCGGCGGCCGCGCGGGCGGCGTCGTCGGGGTCACCCCAGTTGCTGGCGATTTCCAGGACCTGGGCCCACCACTCGGTGAGCACCTTGCCGGCCAGCACCGGATCAGACGGGATCGGGGGCGGCGGCGGCAACCCCAGTAACTGCAGGTAGCGGACCGCGTCGGCATTGATGGTGCCCCCCATTGCGCCATGGTAGTTCCGCGACGGGCCGGGCGGTATTCAGTTGCGCACCGGTGGTACCCGTGATGAAACAGTGATTTGACCTCGGCGTTGCCGGCCGTGACGATGGAACGATGCCCCCAGTTATTGCGGCGGCCCCAGCTTCCCCTCGGCTCCGCCAGATTATTCGAGCGGTGCTGTCCTGCGCTGCCGTGCTCATGCTGGCCGCTGTGCCGGTTGCCCGCGCCGATTTCGAGCCGTGGTTCGCCAACCGCGTCGGCAACGCCACCCAGGTGCTGGCGGTCACCGGCACCGGCGGGTCCAACGCCAAGATGGACGTTTGGGAGCGCACCGGCAACGGCTGGACAGCGGTTGCCGCCGGCATCCCCGCCAAGATCGGCGCCAACGGCCTGTCGGCCGACAGCAACGAGGGTTCGATGAGCACCCCGACCGGCGTCTTCACCCTGGACTACGCGTTCGGCACCAAACCCAATCCGGGCTCGGGCATGCGCTACGTGCAGGTGTCGTCGAACCACTGGTGGGACGGCGACTCGTCGAGCCCGACCTACAACACCATGCAGGTGTGCGAGAAGAGCCGGTGCTCGTTCCAGACCGGCCCGCCGTCGGGCACCGAGAACCTCAACATCGCGCCGTACGCGCACGCCGTGGTGATGGGCGTCAACCCGCAGCGCACCCCGGGCCAGGGCAGCGCGTTCTTCCTGCACGGCACCGACGGCGGCCCGACGGCCGGTTGCGTGGCCATCGACGACGCCACCTTGGTCAAGCTGATGGGCTGGCTCAAGCCCGGCGCGATGATCGCCATCACCTCCGCTGCCTGATCACTCGTGCAGAGCGGGCCCCGGCGTCAGGTGGAAGCCGAGGCCGGCCAGTGACAGGGTCGCCTCGTAGGTGCGGTCGTAGCCGGTGGCGCTGATCTTCCAGCCCGCCGGGGTGCGCCGGTAGGTGTCGGCATAGAACGCCGCGCCGATCAGCATGAAGTCCGCGCCCGCGACGATCACCCGGTCCTGCAGGTACCAGCGGCCGGTGGCCTCGTCACCGTCGATGCGCAGTTCCGGGTGCGCCACTCGGTGCTCGGTGATCACCTCCCGCGGCAGCGCGGTCCGCATGTACGCCACCAGTGAGTCCCGGTCGTGGAACCGCAGCGGGTTGCCGTCGGGCGCCGGCCCGTAGTTGCCGACGACGTCGTCGGTCAGCGTGTCGGCGAAGGTGTCCCAGTCCTTGGTGTCCAGTGCGCGCAGGTAGCGGTATTTGACCGCCTTGATCTCCCGTAGGTCATCGGCCATGGCCTGCATCCTGCCCCGTCCTCAGGTACGCCGCGGCCATCTCGGCCAGGGCGGCGCGCTCACGCGGCCAGTCGAGCGGGCTGCCGATGATCTGCCGGGCCAGCACCATGCCGCGCAACGCCGCCCAGATCACCTCGACGACGGCCGCGTCGGCGGGATCGTCGCTGATCAGCGCACCCATGTGGCCGATGGCGACGTTCATCTCGACCAGGTGCTGCCGGGAGCCGTCGCCGAGCCGACCGCGGGTGGCGGCCAGGATCTCGAAGGCGGCCATTGACGTCGGGCTGGCGTGGCACTCCCAGGCGATGTCGATGACGGCCGACAGTCGCGCCGGCAGGTCCAGGCCGGCGACGTCGGCGGTGGACACCCCCTCGATCAGCCGGGCCACCCCGTCGTCGACGACCGCCATCAGCAGCCCGTCGCGGTCCCCGAAGTGGTACTGGATGACGCCCCAGGTGACGCCGGCACGTTCGGCGACGTGCTTGGCGGTGGCCGCCGGGAAACCCTCCTCGGCGATGCACCGGACGGTCTCGGCGATGATCTTCGCGCGGGTCTCATCACCGCGCCGGCGCGGTGCGGTGGTGCTGCGGGTGGGAGCGGCATTTGTCATTGTTGACTTTATAACATTGTCGTCTTTATGTTGGGGGCGTGACTCCAGCCCCCAGTCGCTACGCCTCGCTGACCCGCGCCCAACTCGCCGTCCTGGTGCCCGAACTCCTGCTCATCGGCCAGCTGATCGACCGCTCCGGAATGGCCTGGTGCATCGCCGCATTCGGCCGCCCGGAGATGCTGCAGATCGCCATCGAGGAGTGGGCCGGCGCCAGCCCGATCTACACCCGCCGGATGCAGAAGGCGCTGCGCTACCAGGGCACCGACATCTACACCATCTTCAAGGGCCTGCAGCTCGACATCGGCGCCCCGCCGCAGTTCATGGACTTCCGCTACATCGTGCACGACCGCTGGCACGGCGAGTTCTACCTCGACCACTGCGGCGCCCTGCTCGACGTCGAACCGATGGGCGAGGACTACGTACGCGGCATGTGCCACGACATCGAGGACCCGACCTTCGACGCCACCGCGGTCGCCACCAACGCCAAAGCGCAGGTCCGGCCCATCCACCGGCCCCCGCGCGTACCCGCCGACCGGAGCCCGCACTGCGCCTGGACGGTCAACATCGACGACGACAACCCGGAGGTCACCGGATTGGCGCCACTGGCCGTCATCGAGCAGACCCGGGCCGCCGGCTGGGAACTCGGCCCCATCGACCCCGACGACGAGGGCGCGGCCGACTACGCCGGCCCGTTGCTGTCCGACGTCGACTTCGCCGCCTTCTCCAAGTCCGCGCTGGTCCGCATCGCCGACGAGGTCTGCCTGCAGATGCAGCTGCTGAACCTGTCGTTCGTGCTGGCGGTCAAGAACCGGGCGACCGATGCCGCCCAGGTCGCCGACATTTGCACCAAGCAGCTGACCGGGGTGGCCGGCCTGGGCGCCGAACGGATCCGCCGGGCGCTGGACCTGCCCGGCGGGGCCGACGGGGTGTGGGCCACCTTGGAACTGCACCCGCTGGTCAACCCGTCGGGCTACGTCGACGCCGAGTTCTCCAGCGGCGCAATGCGGGTGCGCCGCAGCGCCGCCCACGACGACGGCACCTGGATCGACCTGTGCGGGCCCGGGCGCACCGCGGCGCTGCAGGCCATCACCACCGCCGTCGACCCGGGGCTGACCGCCGTCGTCACCGGCAGCGACGCCGACTGGACCATGACGCTGGCACCCGCCGAACACCCGCACACCGAATCCGGTGAGGTCGCGGTGACCAAGTTCAGCGGCGGCTCCGATTTCGTCTTCCAGCCGCGCCGCTCACTGCCGCTGACTGTGGTGTAGCCGGGAGTTTCTGAAAGCCCGCCGAGCGCGGGTGTCGATCGGTCGGCACGCCGCGGGTGGCGGCTATGGTGGCCGGGTGGGCGACCCGATTGGCGTGTCGATAGGCACCTCCAACCTGGTCGCCGTCCGGGTCGGCCGCGCGCCGGTCAGCCGCCGGGCGGTGCTGACCCTGTTCGGTCACCTGCCCGCCGAAGTCGGCACCGCGGAGGAGAACGGCCACCCACCCGATCCCGACGGCATGGTGGTGCGCGGGTTCGTCGAGCGGGTCGGCGACCCGGTCCCGCTGGTGGTCGGCGACGGCGCGAGCTACCGCGGCGAGACGCTGCTGGCCACCGCCCTGTCCGCGCTGCTGGACCTGGTCGGTGGCGCCGGCGCCGGCGACGTCGTCACGATCGCCGCGCCCGCGCACTGGAGCCGGACCGCGCGCACCGCTCTGCAGGCCGCACTGGCTGCCGATCCCCGGCTGGCCGCGATCCGCCCCGCCCTGGTTCCCGACACGCTGGCCACCCTGACCGCGCTGCACGCCGACCCCGGACTGCCGGACACCGGTGTGATCGCGCTGCTGGATTTCGGCGCCAGCGGCACCGGGCTCACCCTGGTCGACGCGGCGACCGGATTCACCCCGATCGGCGAGACTCAGCGGCTGCCGTTCTCCGGTGACGAGGTCGACGCCGCCGTGCTGCGCGCGGTGCTGACGGACCTGGAACGCCACGGCGACGTCGATCCCGCGGCGACGGCGGCCGTCGGCTCGCTGGTGCGGCTGCGCCACGAGTGCCGGGTGGCCAAGGAACGGCTCTCCGCCGAGCCCGCCGTCAGCCTCGTCGCCGCGCTGCCCGGGCACCACAGCGAGGTGCGGTTCACCCGCGCCGAACTCGACTCCCTGGTCGCCCCGGAGCTGGACGGCGTGTGCGACGCGCTGGTGGATTTCGCGTCGCGACACGGTGTTCTGCTGTCCCGGCTTTCCGCGGTCGCCACCGTCGGTGGCGGGGCGGCGATGCCGATTGTCACGCAACGACTTTCGGAGCTCTTATCGGCCCCGGTGGTCACCACGCCGCGCGCCGAGCTGAACGCCACCATCGGTGCCGCACTGCTCGCCGCCCGCGGCGACGACCCCGATGCGCCGACCGGGATCTCCTGGGCGGCAGCCGGTCTGAACGACGTCGCCACCGGTCTGGCGCCGGCGCTGGACGACGATGCCACCGGACTGGCGCCCGGTATGGGCGACGACGACACCGCGCAGGCCGGGATCGAAGACCCGGCCGCCGTCGGTGCGCTGGCTTGGTCGATGGACGACGATGCGATCAGCGAGCCGCTGCCGTATCAGCCCGACGCCGACTTTCCCGGGGTCGGCGGTCCGGACAACCCGTACCGGCCCGACGGGCCGCGCCCGCGGATCGACTACGACGTGGACAGCGGTCCGATTGTGCTGCCGCGCAGGGGATTCCGGTTTCCGCAGTTGGCAATCGGCGCTGCCGCTCTGATCGGGACGTTCGCCTTCGGCTCGCTGATCTACGGCCTGGCCAACGACGCCAAGCCGATCGAACAGAGCACCACCCCGAAGCCGACCCAACCGGTGCTGACCGCATCGCTGACCTCCGAGGTCCCGCCACCGTCACCGCCGCCGGAGCCTGCGCCCGTCATCGAGGCACCGCCGGTGGCCACCACCACGACCGTCGAGTGGACGCCGACCACAACCCCGCCGCCCCCGGTCACCACCACGACCACGGTGCCGACGACGACTACGACCACCACGCCGACCACCACCACAACCACGACGACGACCACGACGACAACGACGACAACGACGACCACCACAACCACGACGACGGTGCCGATGACGACGACCTACCTCAACATCCCGTTCGTCCCGGTTCCGATTCCGATCCAGGCGCCGGTGCACCAGCCGCCGCTGCAGCCCGGTCAGGTGCCGCTGCCGCAGGCGATCAACTGAGCCGGGACTTGAGTCCCGAGCTCCCGGGCAGCAGGACCCGCGGCGGGGCATTCTGCGGATCCGAGGCGACCGAGGCCATAGATTGATGCCACACGACGGTGTAGGGGTGTCAATGGCCGAGATCGACGGCAAGCGCAGGTTCATGCGCAGTTCGGATGCGTTCAGCTGGTCGATGGAAGCCGACCCGCGGCTGCGGTCGACCATCGTCACCCTGGTGGTGACCGAACGGTCGCCGGACTGGGATGCCGTCGTGCACCGCTTCGACCTGTTGACCCGGACCGTGCCGTCGTTCCGCTGGCGGGTGCTGGAATCCCCGCCGCCGGCGCCGCCGCGGTGGGAGACCGACCCCGACTTCGACCTGAACTTCCACGTCCGCCGGCTCTCGGCCGGGCCCGACGGCATGGCCGGGGTGCTCCAGATGTGCCGGGTGGCCGCCATGGAGTCCTTCGACCTGGCCCGGCCGCTGTGGCAGGTGGAGATGGTCGACGGGCTGCCCGGTGGCGCGGCGGCGATGATCGTCAAGCTGCACCACGCGCTGACCGACGGGGTCGGCGGCGTGCAACTGGCGATGACGCTGTTCGAACTGGCCCCCGAGGGCTACCGGCCGGAGCTGCCGGATGTCCCGTCGTTGCGCCAACCCACCCGGTGGGACGATCTGCGCGACGGTGTGCGCTACAACAGCAAGCTGGCGCGACGGCTGGCCACCGGCGCGGTGCGCACCGCGCCCCGCGCACTGGGCGCGCTGGTGCGCAATCCGGTGAGTGCGGTGCGGGAGGCGGCGGCCACCGGAGCCTCGGTGTACCGCACCGTGCGGCCGGTGATGAAGACCGGGTCGGCGCTGATGACCGAGCGGTCATTGGTCCGCGCCGTGTCGACGCACACGGTGTCGCTGCCGCGGCTGCGCTCGGCCGCGCACGCGGTGGACGTCGCGCTCAACGACGCCTTCGTCGCCGGGGTGGCCGGTGGGCTGCGGCGCTATCACGAGCGGCACGGGGTGAGTGTCGACGAGCTGCACCTGACCATGCCGATCAGTCTGCGCACCGACGACGACGGGCCGGGTGGTAACCGAATCACCCTGCAGCGCTTCGATATTCCGGTGGGTGAGGCCGATCCGGCGCTGCGGATGGTCGAGATCCACCGGCGGGTGGCGCAGGTGCGCGCCGAGCGCTCACTGCCGTTGACCCAGCTGATCGCCGGTGCGCTGAACCTGTTGCCGCGGTTCGTACTCGGTGAGGTGCTGCTGCACGTCGACGTGCTGGCCAGCGACGTGCCCGGGGTGCCGGTCCCGGTCTATCTGGGCGGCGCCGCGGTGACCGAGCAGTACGCCTTCGGCCCGACGATCGGGTCGGCGGTCAACGTGACCCTGCTCAGCTACGTCGACACCTGCGCATTCGGGGTGGACGTCGACACCGCGGCGATCTCCGATCCGGAGGTGTTCCACGCCTGCCTGGTCGAGGGCTTCGACGAGGTGTTGGCGCTGGGGCAACCCCCGGCCTGAGGGGTTTTGCGGGTCAGGCTGCGACGGGCTCTTTGGTCTCGGCACCGACCGGGCGGGCGGACGGGTGCCCGAACGCGCGGGCGGCCTCGCGGGCCAGGGTCTTGCCGGCGGCGGTGTTGGCGGCCAGCGCGGCACGGTTGAGCCGCAGCAGCGAGGCGGGGCTCCACCAGCCGGCAAGGCGGTTGTGCCGCTGCGCCACGTCGAGTGCGGCCAGGCAGTCGCGGTAGCTGCCGGTGAAGGTGTACTCGGCGGTGAACCAGGTCAGCACCAGTCCCGAGTGCTGGACGAGGGCGATCTGGAACATCGGCTGGCCGGTCTTGGCGTTGGTGCCGACGGTCTTGGTGGTGGCGGTCTTGCTGCTGGTGGACGCGGCGTTCATGGCGACTCCTGAGCGACTACGGCGCTACGTCTTTCGTAGCGATGTGCACAGCATTGCAGATAAATCGTAGCGGTGCAACAAAACCGTAGCGTTGCGACGAAATCGCCCGTTCCGGCGCGCTCAGCCGGATCCGTCACCGTCCGGCGAGCCGAGCGTCTCCGGGGGGTCGTCGTCCGGTGTTTCTGCAGCTTGAGGTGCTGTACCGGGCCCGGCGTCGGCGATCTTGGGCGCGGCGGGGGTCGGGTCGGACGCGGCAATCTCGGGTGCTGCGATTTTCGGCGCGCCCGTCGCAATCTTGGGCGTCGCGCCGGTTGCGATTCTGGGTGCCGCAGGTTCCGCTGCGGCAATCTTGGGCGCCGCCGCACCAGCGGAGGCCTTGCTCGGCGCCTTGGCGGGGGACTTGGTGGGAGCCTTGCCCGGGGTCTTGGCGGGGGAGGCCTGTCGTCGGGAACGCTCGATGACGGTCAATTCGACGGCCAGTGCCAGCGCGGCCAGCACACACAGGACCACGTCGAACATGGTGGTGATCTGCTGGGCCAGGTCCGAGCCGTAGAACGCGTTCGGGTCGGTGGGCACGAAAGCCTCCACCCGCGGCACCAGCGCCACGCCGAGCACCACCCGGCACACCGTCAGGGTCAGCACACCCAGCAGCAGGCTGCGGGCCGCCAGCTTCGGCAGCCTGGTCAACCCGTTGACCACCAACCAGCCCGCCAGGACCGCGGTGAGCAGGTCGAACGCCATCAGTGCGGTCTGCGTGTAGGGCAGGCTCGGCACGTTCAGCACGGCGTTGAGGATCAGCGTGGCGATCCGCAGCACCGCCGACCCGACGGCCCACACCGCGACCAGCAGCAGCCCCTTGCCGACCGCCGAGCGCCAGGCCGCAGCCGCCGCCGGGGCCCGGGAGTCGGCCCGCACCAGCGCCACCGGCCCGGCGATCGCCGCGACCGCCGCCCATGCCAGGTAGGCCTCGAAACCGACCCCGTTGGTGCCGGTGCTCTGCGCGACGCCGTGGAAGGCGTCGATCAGCCGGCCGGCCGGCAGCCACCAGACCACCGCGCCGGCGATCAGCACCGCCACCCCGAGACCGGCGCCGGTCAGCCGGTTCGCCTCGTCGCGGGTGCGCAGCCAGCGTGCGGCCAGCACCACCGGCACCAGCGCCACCACCGCGTAGAGCACCGCGACCGCCACCACCGTCAGGTTCTGACCCGCGGCGTCGCCACCCCAGATCGCCGGAAACGCCCGTCGCGCACGGTAATACAGCGTCAGCCCGGCGCCCAGTACGGCCAGGACCGTCGTCACGTCGGTGATCACCCGGGCCGCGGCCGACCAAAGCCCGGAATCGGTGGCCTCGCCCAGCACCGGCTGCGCGCACAGCAGGGCACCGGCCACCGCGAACCACACCGCCGGACCGACGCCGGCCGGCGGCATACCGGTACCCGCCTCGCGGAACGCGTCGTAGACCGCGTAACCGGCGAAACCGGCCACGGCCACCAGGTTCGGGACGTTGAGGCCCAGCCGCATGCCCGAGAGGCTCTCCGGTGCGACATCGGGCGCGGTGACCGCGCGGTGCCCGACGTGGCTGAGCACCGCCGACATCACGGTGCCCAGCGCGGCCACGATCAACAGGGCGAACAGCCAGCCCCGCCCGCCGATGCCCAGACCGGTGTGCAGGTTCCACGGCAGTGCCAGGGCCAACAGGGCCAGCACGGCGCCGAGTCCGTCGCGGCGCGCATCCGGCGCGGCGAACGGGCGCGTCGCTGGGTGTGAATCGGGCACGGTTGGCTCCCCCCCGGATCGGTGCTAGGGCGTTCTGAACGCTAGCGGATCGCTAGCGCCATCTCGAGCGTGCTCAGGACGCGGCCGCAACGTTCATCACGACGGGATCGGGCAGCGGCACGGTCCGCCCACCCAGGTCGATGATGCCGTGGGCGGCCCGGGTGACCTGGTGGGCGTCGGTCAGGTCGAGCAGGGTGAACTCCCGCAGCGGCGGGCCCGGATCGTCGACCGCGTAGCGCACCGCCAGCACCCGCGCGGGATCGAACCCTGGGCCGACGCTGCGGTAGTGACGCAGGTCGGTGTTGGCCGGCGGGCCCAGCGGATTGCCCGATTCGCAGCGCACCCGCGGCACCCCCAGCCCGTCGACCATGACCGCGGTGCCGGTGGCCAGCACGGCCTGCTCGGCCGTCGTCGTCTGGTCGTTGTGCGAGTGCAGGCTCACCCAGGTGTCGCCCAGCAGCACCACCGGGGTCAGCGTGTTGAGGTAGTAGGGCAGCTGTTCGGTGGTCAGGCCCAGCGCCAGGCCCCACGGCGCCGCGACGTCCGGGTGCGCGTCGAGATAGTTGGCCAGCTTGACCTCGTCGCAGGCACGGGTGTCGCCGGCGGTGCCGTACAGGTCGGCCAGCCGGCCCGACACCGGGCGGATGCCGCGGTGCGCAGACGGCGCGATCGGTTGTTGCACGGCGGCGGCCCGGGCGGCGGTGGTCTCGGAGATGGGCACCGGGTCGGCCGCGATCGACGGCGTGAACGGGTGCGCGACGGCGGCCTGCGCGCCGATCACCGTCACCGGCGGCGCGGGCGGAGCGGCCGGGGTGTCGTCCCGCTCAGCGGAACCGAGTACGACGGCGACCAGCGCGGTCAGCACGGCGATGGTCAGGCCCAGTGCCGCCAGCGCCAGGATCACCGTGGCCCGCGGGTTGACGACCGACACCGGCGCGTCGATCCGGGTGGTCCGGCAATGCTCGGCGGAGGTGGCGCGAGCGGAGCGAGTGCCGGCGGAGCCGAGGGGAAGCCGGGGCCGCCCGCGACCAAACCGGGTCGTTCGGTCGTCGTTGATCCGGGTGGTCCGGTCGTTGTTCACGTCGACCGCCGGAACGCCGCGCGGGTGTGGGTGTCCAGCGGGTTGTCACCGGCGACGACGTCGAGCACCCGCAGGCCGGTCAGCCGGTCGTGCAGCCCGTCGCGCGGGGTCGAGCTGGTCATCATCGGCAGTGCCGCGGCGCCGAGGGTGACCGCGAAGAGCAGGCTGCGGGCGACCGTCCGGGGCAGCCCGGGCAGCCGGTCGTCGTCGCTGACCAGCCGCAGGCCCAGCATCGTCTTGCCCAGTGAGCGGCCCATCAGCGCCAGCCACAGTTGCATCCACAGCCACACCGCGGCACACGCCAGCGGCGTCACCACGGTGAGCACGGCCGCGACGTCGAGCACGGCGCCGGCGATGGCCAGCGGGAAGATCGGCGCGGCGATGGCCGCCAGGTCCATCACGAACGCCGCCGCCCGCACGGTTCGCCCGGCGGGCACATCCCCGGCCCCGGGCGCCCCGATGAAGCGCCGGGTGCCGGCTTCGACGCCGCAGATCGGGCAGAACAGGGCGTCGGGCGCCAGCTGCGCCCCGCACTGTTCGCACCACCGCGGTGCGGTGTCCCGCCGCCCAACCATTACCCCTCCGTGTCGGTCGCCTCACCTTAGCTTCGGTGGCGGTAACGAGTCGGCTTCCAGCGGCGATGGCACCGGTAGGCAGGGACGTGTTTGACTGGAACCGAACCTAAAGGGAAATGCAGCCGGTGTTGTCGCCGTGCTGCCGTTGGGATGTTCAGGGGCGTAGCGCATGGATGTGATGCTGGGGGTGGCGGTCGACGGTGACCGTGGGCAGATCGCAATGCTCGACGCGGGACCCGGCCATGCCGTCATCGACGAGGCCGTTGTGGTGCTCGGTGAGCAGTCCGTCGACGAGCTGATCGCGCGGCTGGTCGCCACCGACCGCAGCCTCGGCGACGACGGCCACCGGCTGGTTTCCACCCGGGTGTGCTGCGAGGATCCCGACGTGGCCGCCGCGATCAGCGGCGGGCTGATCACCGCCGGGCTGGCCAACGTCGCCGCGGTGTCGGCGAGCGAAGCCGTCAGCGGGGCGATGCCCGTGCACGGCGAGACCGCGGCGCTGTCGCTGGGCACCGGGTCGCTGGCACAGGAGGTCGCCCTCACCGGGGCGTCGGAGTCTCTGCTGTCCGCCGAAGCGTCCGCCGCGACCGGCATGGCGCCGGCCGTCGACGTGATGGCGACCGGAGTGGCCCCGGTGGTCGACTCCGGCGCGACATCGATGGCGCCGGCCATGGATTCGGACGCGACCTCGATGGCCCCCGCGACCGGGGACGAGACGATGGTCGTCCCGGCCGGCACCGACCCGCTGCTCAACACCGAACGCCAGCAGCTGGCCTACTCGCTGGATCCCGACCTGGAACCCGCCGGCGAGGTGACTGCCTACGGACCGGCCGCTGCCGCCGAAGCCGGGTACGTGGACACCGGCTACGGGGACTACGACGACTACGGCTACGAGGATGGCTACGAGGAAGAGCCCGAACAGCGCGACCGCCGGCCGCTGCTGATCGGCAGCACCGTGGCCGCGTTCATGATCGTCGGCTTCGCCACCCTGGCCGTCAGCGTCGCCGTCAGCATCAAGCCGACGTCGTCTGCACAGGCGCTGCGGCTGCAGGACGACGCGGTGCCCGGCAAGTACTTCCCGGTCGCCCCCGGTCAGGGCGTGCAGCCCGACGGCAACGCCTGGACGATGATCGAGGAGGCGGCCCCCGCGACCGGCGCCGCGGTCGGCACCCCGGCCGTGCGGACCTTCCAGCCGCTGGCGCTGGGACCCAGCACGCAGACCGCAGCCCAGACCGCGGCGCAGACCGTTCGGGTCTACCCCGACGGCGCGATGACCGTCGGCGGAGCGCCGGTGCCCGCGGTGACCCCGGCGGTTCCCGATGCCGGGACCGCGGTGGGAGCCGTCATCCCCGGTGCGGTCCCCGGGGTGATCGTGCCCCGCGCGCCGATCCTGACGTCGCTGATCATCGGCAATGTGCTGCGCGAGGCCGTGCAACTCGGCCCGCTGAACCCGAACAACTACAACACGAAGCCCAAGCCGGGTGACCAGTTCAACGTCGACCCGTCCGGGTCCTCGGGTGCGTCGACGCCGGGGGTGTCCTCCCCGGGGGTGTCGTCGCCAGAGGTGTCGTCGCCGGAGAACAAGTCGGAGGGCTCCCCGGAGTCCAGCGTGAGTTCGCCGTCGAGCCCGGGGGAGTCGCCGGAGAGCACGCCCAGCTCCGCCTCGGCGTCGTCGGAGGCGTCCCCGACCCCGAGCACCCGCGCCTCCGAGAGCGAGACGCCGTCGTCGACGAGGGCGAGCGAGTCCTCGACGAAGCAGTCGGAGCCGGAATCCACCGCGAACAGCACGCCCAAGGCGTCCGAGTCGGTGCCCAGTAGTGCGAACCGGAGCGCGGAGCAGTCCCCGGCGGAATCGCGGGTGCAGTCACCGGTCCAGTCTCCGGTCCACGAGAGCCCGGCCGTGGAGTCCCCGGCCGAGTCTCCCGCGGTGCAGTCGCCGGCCGTGCAGTCTCCGGCGGCCGCCTCCCCGGTGGAGCAGGCGCCGGTGGTGCAGTCGCCGGTCCAGCAGGCTCCGGTGCAGCAGCAACAGCAGGCCCCGGTTCAGCAGTCGGTTCAGGAAGCCCCGGCCGAAGCCCCCAGCCGCTCGGGCCGCAGTCCCTCCGTCTCTCTGCCCACGACGGAATCCTCCGGTGGCGGGATCTTCGGCGGCGGTAGCGGTGGATACGGCCGCGGTGGTGGCATCTTCGGCGGCGGCTCCGGCAACTGAGCCGCCAATGACAAGAGCCGCGACTCCCTCTCGGGGATGTCGCGGCTCGGGTCTGTGGAGCCGATGACGGGAATCGAACCCGCGTATTCAGCTTGGGAAGCTGATGTTCTGCCATTGAACTACATCGGCGTGGTGCGGGACACAGGCTATCAAACGACCTTGCGTCGGCGCGGCCCGCGGTGGTGGCCGCTGCGGATAGCCGACAGGATGATCTCCTCGGTTCGCCGCCACTCGTAGACCACGTCCTCGTAGGTGAGACGCATGTGCAGCAGACCCTGGCGGGCCGCCTGCTGGTCCCGGTGGCGGTCGGCGCGGAACGCGGCAGGTCCCAGGTGGTAGGTGAGGCTGTCCGCCTCGATGATCAGCCGATCGCCGGCCAGCAGATCGACATGACCCACCTCGGGGATCTCCACCTGCAGATCCACCTTGACGCGCTTGCTGCGCAGTCGCAGCCGGACCATCGTCTCGGTGCCCGAGGCCGCGCGAGCATCGCAGAGGTCCAGGCAGTGGCGGATGTATCCGGGTGCGCCCTGGAAAGCCGACTCGACCTCGGTCGGGGTCAGGATCTCGGCGATCGGCTCCCCGGACATCGCGCGGAGTGAGGTGTTCAGTAGCGAGTCGCACACCACGGTGATGCCCGCCGGAGCGGCTCGGTCGCAGGCCCGAGCGAATCGTTCCGTGACGACCGGCCAGTCGTCACTCACCGAGGTGAACAGCACGAAGCGGGCACCGAGGGCAGCGCCGGCTTCGATCAGGGCATCGGTCGGATCGGTCCGGGACCCGACGATGATCGGTTCGATGTCGAGGGCGGT
>WBZQ01000875.1_pt1 | contig 22254 bp, 25 predicted proteins | sample 5204251 | NCBI WGS metagenome assembly WBZQ01 (sample SAMN12412402, study PRJNA552823) | activated sludge metagenome | isolation source: activated sludge from nitrification reactor of wastewater treatment plant... | place: USA: Virginia | collected 2017-09
GATGAGTGACTGCTGCAAGGCACCCGGGGAGTCAAAGAGACAAGAAGATCGATTGCTGTGCCAGCAGTGCGGCTACAAAGGCCAGCCGGTCGATCGGACCACCATTGATGCCTTGCTCAAACCCGAGTCGCTGAGTCAGGTGAATGGCAGCCAGTATGCGTTCTGTGAGACTCCGAGCTGCCCGGTCGTGTACTACGCCGCCGATGGGACGCAGCTCAAGAAGGAGCAAGTCCGGGTGCGGGTTGGGCTGAAGGAGACGGAGGATCCGGTTCCGGCCTGTTATTGCTTCGGCGTGACGGAGCGGATGATCCACGAGGACATTCAGGGGACCGGACGGTCCTCGGCGTCCGCCCGCATTCGGGCCGAGGTCAAGGAGGGGAACTGCCGTTGCGAGGTGGAGAATCCGTCGGGTCGGTGCTGCTTGGGGGAGGTACGCCAGGCGGAGAAACGGGCGGCTGCCGAGCGCACAGGGCGCGATCAAGCCGTCGCACGTTCCAGAGGAAAGGAGATCGAGGATGCGGCCATCTGTCAAGACTCTGGACCGGATCGGGTCTATTGAGCCGCTCGCGACCGAAACGGTCACGCGACTCCTCAGCATGACTGAGTCCATGCTGGGATGGAGGCTTCGTCGAGCCGGGCTCAACCCGCGAGAAGAGGCGGTCAGGCAGTACATCCTCACGCAGTATCCCTTGCTGGGGCGTGCGCCCGGCTGTCAGGAGATCGCGACTGCACTTGGCTTGAACGAGCCGGGCGACGTGCGGGCCATCCTGGAGCGGTTGCATGAACTGGATCTGCTCTATCTGGACTCCGACTCTCGTGAGATCCGTCTTGCGTACCCGTTCTCCACGGTTCCAACAACGCATCTCGTCTGGTTTCGAGACTGGCCTGCGGCGAAGCCGGTCTACGCCCTCTGTGCCATCGATGCACTGGGCATCCCGTTCATGATGGACCGGGATGTGTCGATCGAGTCGTCCTGTGCGTATTGCGCGACGCCGGTGGCCGTCAATGTGCGGGACCGGAGCATCGAGTCCTGCATGCCAGCTGAGACGGTGGTCTGGGTCGGAACCGCGTACAGCGGGCACGCGGCGACGTCGCTCTGCCCCACGCTGGATTTCTTTTGTTCACCGGCGCATGCGGCCGCCTGGCGGGAGGCACGACCACAGGAGGAGGGTCACGTGCTGAGTGTGGGGGAAGCCCTCTACCTGGGCAAGGGGATCTTTGACGATCTTCTGAGGCCGCCGCCTGGCGCAACCTCCTCTGCCAGCACAGCGGCGCCTCTATCTGAAACGACACACGCCGCGATGACGGCCGGCTCAGCGGGGGGGCTGCTGGCCGCCTTCCTCGCGTCGATCTGCTGCATCGGACCAGTCGTCTTCGCGGCCCTAGGAGTGGGTGTGGGGGCCACAGGGTTTCTGGCCGACACAGCGGGTGTCCTCAAGGTGCTGTTGCCGTATCGACCGCTGATGATCGGGCTGACCATGGTCTTCCTGGGCTGCAGTTTCTATTTCGCCTACCGAAAGCCAGCAATCGGTAACGCCGCCTGTCAAACCTGTGTTCCAGTTTCAGGTGCTCGTCCGAATCGATGGCTCCTCTGGATCATCGCGGGCCTCGCGGTGGCGTTGGTGCTCGCGCCCTATTGGTTGGAATTGGCGACAGGATCATGACCAGGCAGAACGCTGCCACAGGGAAAGAGGTGAACCCGATGAAGACGACCATGTTTCTCGTGAGCGGGGTCTTGATTGGTAGCATGATCTGGGGCGGAACCTTGGCAGGCGCCGCTCCTTCACAGGAGGCGACGCCTGCGAACCCGACCGGAGATGTCATCACACTCAAGATCGAGGGATGGACCTGTGCCAGTTGCGAAAAGGAGATTCGCCGTGCGCTGCTCGCGGTGCCGGGCGTGAACCGAGCAGAGGTGAGTTATGCCCGTGGGGGAGCCATCGTCGAGATCGAACGCGGTCGAGTGAGCAACGAACAGTTGGCGCAAGCGGTCGCGAGCGCAGGAAATATTCTCTCCTCGTATCGGGCCAGCGTGGTTCCGAACGGCACACTCACGGCCAAGGCCGACGAACAGGGTGAGAGGTGGAATTGGTTCGGGAACTTGTTCCAGTAGTGGCTCCGCTGACCAGAGGCTCCAACGCGGGCGCGACCATGTGGTGCAGGAGGTCTCTTGCGAGCACACTCGCCGCGATTTCCCTCGCGGTGGTGTGGCTTCACGGTGGCCACGTCTTGGTTCTGGCCTCAGAGCCTGCACTCGACGCCCAGGCGACCCGTGTGGACATTACCATCAAGGCCAGGCAATTCCACCCTTCTCCGGTCTCGGTGCCGGTGCGGAGGCCCGTCGCGCTGGTCTTTCACAATGAGGATGTCGAACTGCATGCCTTTGTGCCGACGCGCTTTCTGGAGGGTGTGCCGCTCCATGTGGAAGGGAACGGAGCCCCGCAGTTTGGGGAGAGGGGACTGGAGCGGGTGCTGATTCCATCGGGAGGCAGAGAGGAAATTCACTTTGTGCCGACCGCGGTCGGCACATTCGAGTACCGCTGTGATTTGCCGGGGCATCAAATGATCGGGACGATTGTGGTGGAGGAAGCTGCGGCAGATCAGCGCACAGCGTTGGGGCACAGTGACAGCGTGCAAGAAAAACCGTAACGAACAAGGGAGAAATCACGATGCCGGATGCCAGACCAATCCAGGGTGACCACGTCTCCGAGTTTGAAGAGCTCCGTCGCCTGAGTCCTAAAGTTACCGGCGGGCTACTGCGCATGCGGCCTATCGCGATGCGGCAGTCGCTGGAAAATACAAGCTGCTGACCGCGATGGCCATCTCGATCGCCATTCGATGTGAACCTTGCATTCGGGCCTATGTGCAGATGGCGGTTGACAAAGGTATCACGCAAGAGGAATTGATCGAATTCCTCGAAGTCGCCATGACCATGCAAGGATGCCCGGGCGAAGAGTGGGCCTTGAAGGCCTATGCCGCCTACAAGGACTGTCTTGACGGGAAACCTTCCGATTCAGGAGATGCGTGCTGTTCCCACTGAGTCGATACGGTTCGAGGGGATGAACATGCAATGGTGGCGCTCACAGCTTGCGGCGGGAATCGTGCTGGCGCTCTCGCTCACTCCGCACACAGTCGCCACGGCGACAGAGGATCTCTCCGGTCTGATTGCCGAGCTCAATCAGGCCTGGCAGCAGGGGCGCTCCAAAGATATTGCTGATCGCTTTGACGAAGCACTCCGGCTGGTTCCTCAGGACTACCGAGTCCACAAAGCCTATGGGGATTTTCTCACCGCGAACCGCCGGAACCAGGAAGCCATAGCGGCCTACCGCCGCGCGGCCGAGCTGGCCCCAGATGCCGTCGATATCCATTGGGCGACCTGGAGCCTGCTGGACCGCATGGGGGCGCAGGATCACGCCATCCTCAGTCTGAATGAAATCGTCCGGCTCGATCCCCCCAATCCGCTCGCGCATCTTCGGCTCGCCAGCACACTCCGCAATGTCGATCGCCTGGAAGAATCCGTGGAGAGTTACCGGAACGCCGTCGCACTGGACCCGGGACACATGATGTACCGACTCCAGTACGCGCGGGCCTTGTTTGATGTGCTGCAATACGACGCCGCCCGGCGGGAAGTCGAAGGGGTGCTGGCGCGCGCGCCAAAGGGATCGTCGGAAGAGGCAGCGGCGCAGAACCTTATCGGGGTCGTGAACGGCGAGTCAACCGACAAGGGACGACGCGACGAGGCCCATAAGCACATTACGATCCGCGGCGTGGATATGGCGGCCAAGGGGAAGCAGTGGGCCTTGACGCGAGGCAAGGCGTGGCAGTTGATGAGAGCGGAACGCTATGCGGAAGCCGAGCCGGTGCTCCGCGAAGTCCTGACGATCGATCCCGGCGACCATAAGGCGCTCTACGATCTGGGCCTCACCCTCATGGAGTTGGGCCGCTATGACGAAGCGATCGCTCCGTTTCGGGACGGGATTCGGCAGACCAAATTCGCCGAATGGTATCCAGACTCGCTCTATCAAATCGGCCGGTGTCTTGCGAAGCTGGGGCAATGGGGCGAGGCGGTCGCGCGGTTCGAACGGGTGATCGCGATTCAAGAGTGGCGGACCGATACGATCTACGGGATGACCTTTCCGGATCTGAGAGCCGTCCGCGCCTCGTTGGAGGAGGCCCGCTCGCACCTCATCACGCCGGAACGAACTCTGGTTGTCCCGCCGACTGAGCTGGCCGTCGAGTTGGTCCGACCGCGATCGGAAACGGACCCGATGCCCGCGACCGGCCCAAGCCAGCCGTTGCCGGGTGCGATCCCGCTGCCGTCGCAAGTCGCCGTGCTTGGCGCGGGGGACGGGCAAGGTTGGTTTCGGCAGATGGTGCCAGCGCGAGGCGTTGTGCAAGATGACCTGCCGACCGGGCTGCAAGAGTTCATCCCGATCGCGCCCACCGACACCTTCGCGCCGGACGACCCAGAAATCATCATTGTCTTCACCCTGACCAGTGTGCCCCCCGACGAGATCACGTTGACGACCCGCTGGCTGGCGGAACGCGCCGGGACGGTGCCGCCGAACACCCTGATCGGCACGGACAGGGCGCTCCTGACGCTCAATGACAAGTCCGGCTACGTGCGGTTGAAACGGCCACAGGACGGCTGGCTGATCGGCGACTACCGGGTGGATTTCTACCTCGGTGACCAGGTCGATGCGTACACACATACAGCGGAGGCTCGATTCCGAGTGGCCGCCGACTCCAGAATTGTCCAACCACAGCCGTAATCGTGTATGTCGATCGCAGCACCTCAAAGCCATGGAGAAACCAAATGAGCGAACGAAACCATATCGTCTTGCGTGTGGAAGGCATGACGTGTGACGGTTGTGCCCGGCATGTGAGTGAAGCGCTGAGATCAGTGTTCGGGGTCGAGCAAGCACAAGTTGGCTCTTGGCGTACGGGACAGGCGACCGTCGTCGCAAGCGCCGAGGTCAGGGATCACATCCTGGTGGATGCAGTCCAGAAAGCGGGCTATCACGGCGTAATTGTAGAACGCCGGCCGCTTGAGCCAACTCGTCTGGTTCCGTTTTCCAAGGGACGGGACTACGATCTGATGACGATCGGTGGCGGATCGGCAGCCTTTGCCGCGGCGATCAAAGCTGCCGAACTGGGGGCTCGGGTGGCCATTGTGGAAAAGGGCACGATCGGTGGGACCTGCGTCAACATTGGCTGTGTGCCCTCCAAAACGCTGATCAAAGCGGCCGAGCTCTGCTACCACTCGGCCTATCCGCGGTTTGAAGGATTGACCGCCTGCCCGCCTCCTTCAGACTGGCAGCGCGTGGTGCAACAGAAAGACGAATTGGTGACGGCGTTGCGCCAAGGGAAATATGTCGATGTGGCCGCGGTCTATCCCACCATCACCATTCTGAAAGGAGATGCCACGCTTCTGGGCGGACGCCAGGTGCGCGTCAATGGCACCGTCTATGAGCCGGAGAAGATCGTGGTCGCGACGGGCTCTTCGCCTTGGGCGCCGCCAATACCGGGACTTCAAGAAGCCGGCTTTCTCACTAGCGAGCAGGCGCTCAGCCTCGAGGCGCTCCCGGCGTCGATGATCATCATCGGCGGGGGCAGCATCGGCTTGGAGTTCGCCCAGCTCTTTGCCCGATTCGGCGTCCACGTCATGGTCCTTGAAAGTGGGCCACAGGTGGCCATGGCAGAAGAGCCGGAGATTGGAGAGGCGCTGGTGCGCTACCTGGAGGACGAAAAAGTCCGGATCTGCACCAACGTCACCATCATCCGGGTCGAGCGCCGAGACGGAGGATACCTCGTGCACACCCAGACCGACGGAAAGCCAGAGGTCTGCCGGGCTGAGCGCTTGCTGGTCGCCACGGGCAGGCGGCCCAACACCAGCGGCATCGGGTTGGTGGACGCCGGGGTCGTGTCAGGGGCAAAGGGCGAGATCGTGGTGAACGACCACTTGCAGACGAGTAATCCCGATATCTACGCGGCGGGCGACTGTATTGGTGATCCCATGTACGTGTATGTGGCCGCCTATGCAGGCGGCCTGGCGGTCGAGAACGCGCTCAGTGGTGTCGGCAAGGTGTTCGATCTCACGGCGTTGCCGCACGTCACCTTCACCGACCCTCAGATCGCCAGCGTGGGACTGACCGAACGGCAGGCGAAGGCGCAAGGCCTTCGAGTCCAGACCGCCGTGTTGCCGCTCGAACACGTTCCCCGTGCGCTGGCGTCACGGAACACCAAGGGCCTGATTAAATTGGTTGCGGAGCAAGAGACCAGCCGCCTTCTGGGCGCGCATGTCCTCGCTGCCGAAGCCGGAGAAGTGATTCAAGAAGCCACGCTCGCGATCCGATTTGGGCTGACGGTGCAGGACGTGGTTGACACGTTTCACCCATACCTGACGATGGTTGAAGGGCTCAAGTTGGCCGCGCTGACGTTCAAGAAGGATGTGAGTAAGCTATCGTGCTGTGCCGCGTGAACACAACTCAACAGAAACACAGGAGGAAACCTACGATGAAACGCATGTCCTACTCTCATGTGATGATGCTCGCGATGGTTGTCTTGTCGATGTGGGTGTCATCAGCGATGGCTCAACAAGCTGCTCCCACGCGCACCCTCATCCACATGAAAACGTCGCTCGCGCTGGATGACGCGCAGATCTGCGCGGTGCCCAATGTCGCCTGGGCGGCGGTCAAGGCGGGCCACAAAGTCACGATCTTGGTGGATGCGAGCGCCGTCACGTCAGTGACGAAAGGTTTCGGGTGGTTCAGGAAGCTGATCGGGTCTGAGTCCACCGCGCTGGATCGCGCGGGGTTGCCGGAGCGAGAGCGGCACAGTCTCTCCGATCAGATGAGCGTGCCGCTGGATCAGATCCCGCACACCTACGGCGAGTATTTCGACATGCTCAAGAACAAGCTGGGCGTTGAAATCTACGGCAACCAGACGATGATGCTGCTGTATAAGATCGATCCGGCGCGGGTCGCCTCTTCAGTGACTCCCGTTCCGCTGGCCAAGATGGTAGATGTGTTCGCGTCCGCCGACCGAGTGATTGTGTATTAGAAATACCATTGACGGTTGAGATGGACGAGGAATAGACTGACACCATGCGAGTATGTTCCTATCGCTCCCGATCTTTGCTCGCCGGGACCATCGTGGTGTTCTTGCTGGCGTTCAGCTTCAATGCGTACGCCTGTCTCGTGCCGCTGTCCGGAACCTCCGATGCCTCGATGGCAAACGGCTGTTCGACCCCGATTGAGCAACCGGCTCGGCAATTGTGCGATGCCTTCAAGACTCTGGGGGTCGAGTCCGGCTCCCAATCGTCTTCGTTGCTCCTCGACCATCATCATCTCCTGGCTGACCACGCGCTGGCTGCAACGCCGGCCGTGAGCCAGCAATTCCAACGCATCTTCCACCGATATCAGCCTCTCGAATCGAGTTCGCCCCCGCATCAGTCTCTCGCGACCACCGTGCTTCGCATCTGATCTCCCCGTTTCTTCCGTAACCGTTCCACCATCATGTCATCTGCCCAGCGCTGGGCCTTGGCTCATCCAGTCCTTACTTCCGTTCAAGGATAGGAGCCAGGGGTTGCAATAGTGCCGGGCAGGCAAACCTTTGGGGAGGACCGTCACATGACTTGGTCAATTCGGTTTTGGTTGCTCGCCATCACGGTCGTGAGCCTCGCCTTCTGGACAGGTGAACGCCACATCGCTTACGCAGTCGATCAGACCCCACAACCGTCATTAGTATTACCAGACATGATCCGGGAAGCCTTGGCTCGGAATCCCGAGCTGGTGGCGGCCCGCAAGCAATGGGACGCCGCCTCGCAACGGATTACGCAGGCGCGGTCGCTGGATGACCCTACCCTGTCCGTCCAGTTGTGGAATGTTCCGCAGACCTTCAACGTCACGCAGACGCAGAACAGTATCTTCGGGCTTTCGCAGAATCTCCCCTTCCCCGGCAAACTCGCGCTCAAAGGCGACGTGGCGAGTCGGTCGGCCGAGATGACCGAGCAGGCGGTCCGTGGGAAGGAGCGAGAGTTGGTCGCCCGCCTCAAGCAGACCTACTACGATCTGTTTCTCGCGCAGAAGGCCATCCAGATTCATCATGAACAGGTTGAGCTGATCAGACAGTTTGTGGAGATTGCGAATGCAAAGTTCCGGACGGGAAAGGGTGCCCAGACCGACGTCCTCAAAGCCCAGGTTGAGTTGTCCCTGCTGTTCCAGCAGCTCCCCGTTCTAGAACAGCGTCGCGAGACCGCCGAAGCGATGCTGAACACGCTGCTGGATCGGGATCCCGCATCACCCTTGGGCCTTGCGCAAGCACCCTCTCAACTGCCACTTGAGAGGCCCATCGACGATCTGCACCGTCTCGCGCTGCACGACAGGCCGGAACTCAAAGCCGCCGAACTGGCCGTGCAACGGAACGAGCAGTCCCGTGCGCTGGCGCAGCGTCAGTACTACCCGGACTTTAATGTGGCGTTTCAGCGCTTCCAGAACTTTCAGGCCAACGACGGCTTCGGCGCCTACGTGGCGATGAGCCTCCCCTTCGCGTTCTGGACCAAGCCGAAATACGACGCGGGCGTGCAGGAAGCCGCGGCAGCGGTTTCGGCCGCGCGGGCGCAGCAACATACCTTAGAAAACCTGACTCGTTTTCAAATCAATGACCTCCTGGCCCGGCTCCGGGCGGCCAACCAGGTCGCCACGTTGTACCGCACCACGATCTTGCCGCAGGCCGGACTGAGCCTGGAGGCGGCACGGGCGGGATATCGCGCTGGGAAGGCAGGGTTTCTGGATCTAATTGAAGCGCAGCGGGCCTGGCGAGAATTTCAGCTTGAGTATTTCAAGGCCCTCGTGGACGGACAACATCGACAGGCTGAGCTCGAGCAGGTCGTGGGGATCGACCTCGATCTCCAGAGCTAATTCAGACTCAAAGGAGAAACCCTCATGAACCGACCGACATCCAACAACAGTTTCGTGGTTGGCGCCGTGGCGATCGGTGTGATCGCCGGAGTCGCCGTCGGGTTCTTCACTGCTCACAGAATGATGACGGATGACATGAAGCAGAGAGACATACAGGGGATGCCGATGGAGGGCACGATGCTCATGAAAGACATGGGCCGCATGGGAGAAGCGAGCGCTTCGGCGCCCGTGGGGCGGGCGGGTGAGATGGAAGGCATGCCCGTCGCTCCGTCCGGGGTTGTGGCCATTCCGGCTGCGATGCGACAGTTGATCGGAGTTCGGAGTGCCCCGGTCACCTACGCGTCCTTGGGGCAAGAGATTCGCACGGTCGGCACGGTCGGCTACGACGAACGTGGCTTGGCTCAAGTCACCGTAAAAACCTCCGGGTGGGTGCGAGAAGTCTTCGTCGATTCGATCGGTCGCCCAGTACGCAAAGGCGAACCCCTCTTCACCCTCTATTCGCCGGACCTCCTGGCCACGCAAGACGAGTATCTCCTCGCCTTGAGAACGCAGGGCCAACTGGCTGCGAGTCCTCTCGCTGAAGTCACAGCCAACGCAGGGTCCCTCGTGGCTAGTTCGCGGGAACGCCTTCGCTTATGGGACGTGACCGATCTGCAAATCGCAACGCTGGAGCGTCGAGGGACAGCGGAGCCGGTGCTCACGGTCTATGCCCCGGCCTCCGGGATCGTCCTGAAACGGGAAGCCTTGCCAGGAAAATATGTGGAACCAGGGACAACGCTGTATGAAGTGGCGGATCTTTCCACGGTCTGGATCTCTGCCGACATCTATGAGTCCGAGGTCGCGGCGGTGACACTCAACCAGCCGGCCTCAGTCACGTTCGCTGCCTATCCAGGGAAAATCTTTCGCGGCAACGTGTCATACATTTACCCCTCGTTGAATACCGAAGCCCGTACGGTGCGCGTGCGGGTGGAATTGCCGAATCCTGGGCTGAAACTGAAGCCCGGCATGTACGGAAACGTAATCTTACAGACGGAAGCGGTCCACACCTTGGTCGTGCCAAAGGAAGCGGTCCTGGAGACCGGTCTCCGCCAACTCGTGTTCTTGGATCGGGGACAAGGCCGTTATGAGCCGGCGTCAGTCAAGCTGGGGCGTCGGAGCCAGGATGAAGTGGAAGTCTTGGAGGGACTCAAAGAAGGAGATCGCATTGTCACCTCGGCCAATTTCTTGTTGGACGCAGAGAGCAAGTTGACCTCGGCGTCGAGCATGCAGGCCATGATGGGTCGGATCGGCATGGCCGATTGGCAGATGCGCGGCGCGCACGAGGGCAAAATGGAAGGGATGGAAGGTATGCAGGGGATGGGCGATATGGCAGGGATGAAGGGCATGGAGCTAACGCCTGTGATCGTGGTCACGGAGACCCGACAGGCTGGCGGTCTGACTCTGTCTTTGAGCACCGTGCCTGAAAAGCCAAAGGCTGGAGAGATTCTGCTCCGGCTCAACGTGACGGATCAGGCCGGTAAGCCGGTGACCAATGCGCAAGTTGTATTCGTCTATACCATGCCGATGCCAGGCATGAGTGATTCCAAGGCGACGGCTCGCCACACCAAGGATGGGCTCTACGAAGGTACGGTGCTGTTCGGCATGGGCGGCACCTGGCTAGTGACGGTCAACCTGACGGTACCAGGGCGACCGCCTGTTGCTGAAAAGTTTCAGTTCTCGGTTGCCGGCGGGGGCATGTAATCCATCATGATCGCACGACTCATTGAAGGAAGCGCCCGCAATCCGGTCCTGGTCATCCTCTGTGTGTTGCTGTTGTCAGCCTGGGGAGTCTGGGCGGTAGTACAGGTTCCGCTGGATGCGGTTCCTGACCTCTCCGATGTCCAGGTGATCATCTACACCGAATGGCCAGGTCAGAGCCCCACGCTCATTGAAGATCAGATCACGTACCCAGTTGTGACCTCTCTGCTCGCTGGGCCGAGAGTCAAACGAGTGCGGGGAGTCTCGGAATATGGGGTCTCCTATGTGTACGTGATCTTCGAAGACCGGACCGACTTGTATTGGGCGCGGAGTCGCGTGCTGGAATATCTCCAGAAACTCACCGGGAAGCTTCCGGCTGGCGTCACGCCGACGTTGGGACCGGACGCCACAGGAGTCGGGTGGGTCTATCAGTATGCGTTGGTGGACGAGTCCGGGACACACGATCTGGCACAGCTCCGGAGTTTTCAGGATTGGTACCTGCGCTATCAACTGGAAAGTGTGCCCGGGGTGGCAGAAGTGTCCGCGATCGGCGGGTTCGTCAAACAATATCAAATCGAGCTGGACCCGAACACGTTGGCCGCCTATCGGTTGCCGATCAAGACGATCATCGAGGCGGTCCGGAACAGCAATGCGGAGGTGAGCGGCCGGGTCTTAGAAATGGCCGGCACGGAATACGTGATTCGAGGGCGCGGCTACCTGCGCTCGGTGGAGGATATTGAGTTGATCCCCGTCGGCACGGATGGCCGCGGCACGCCCATCGTGATTCGGGATATCGCCCATGTCCACATCGGGCCGGACCAGCGGCGGGGCATCGCTGAGTTAGACGGCAAGGGCCAGACGGTTGGCGGCATCGTGATTATGCGGGCCGGAGAGAACGCGCTCGCCGTGATCGATCGAATCAAAGCAAGGCTGGCAGAGATCACGCCGGCCCTGCCGAAGGGCGTCCACATCGTTCCCACCTATGACCGGTCTGATCTGATTCATCGGGCCATTGCCGTACTGCGTGAGAAGTTGGTGGAGGAGAGCATCATCGTCAGCCTGGTCGCCATAGTATTTCTGTTTCACCTGCGTAGCGCTCTCGTGGCGATTCTCATCCTGCCTGTAGCAGTCCTGCTCGCCTTCATCCCAATGGCCTATCTGAACATCACGTCCAGCATCATGTCGCTCGGTGGGATTGCCATTGCCATCGGCGCGATGGTGGATGCAGCCATCGTCATGGTGGAGAACGCCCATAAACGGTTGGAGCAAGCACCCAAAGCTGACCGGATCGAGACCATCATTGCGGCGGCCAAAGAAGTCGGTCGGCCCTTATTCTTCTCGCTATTGGTGATCGCCGTGTCCTTCCTGCCGATCTTCGCGCTCGAAGCGCAGGAGGGCCGACTGTTTACGCCGTTGGCGTATACCAAAACGTTTGCGATGCTCTCTGCCACCGCGCTGTCGGTGACGTTAGCTCCTGTGCTGATGGTCCTCCTGATCCGCGGGCGCATCCGAGGGGAAACCAAGAATCCCTTGAACTGGCTGCTGATCGTGCTGTATCGGCCCATCCTCTCGGGCGCGCTGCGAGTGCGGTGGCTGACACTCACGCAGGCAGTGGTAGCGGTCGGGCTCACGGTGCCGGTGTTCTCGCGACTCGGCGCGGAATTCATGCCGCCGCTGAATGAGGGGACGATCCTTTACATGCCGACCACCGTCCCTGGTCTCTCGATTCCTGAATCGGCCAAGGTGTTGCAGATCCAGGACCAGTTGCTCACGACCTTCCCGGAAGTGGAACGGGTGTTCGGCAAGATGGGGAAGGCCCCGACCGCCACCGATCCGGCCTTCGTGGGAATGGCCGAGATCACGGTCACTCTCAAACCGGAAGCGCAATGGCGGCCCAGCATGACGTGGGAGCGTTTATTGGATGAGATGGATGCCAAGCTCCGCATTCCAGGATTTCCGAACATCTGGTGGATGCCGATTCAGACCCGCACCGAGATGATCACAACCGGCGTGCGCAGCCCGGTCGGCATCAAAGTCTTGGGGCCGGACTTGAAGACGATTGAGAAAATCGGCCTAGAGATCGAACAGGTTTTAGGGACCGTGCCTGGCACGAAAAGCGCCTTTGCTGAACGGCTCAACGAGGGGTATTACCTGGATCTAACCGTGAACCGACGCGAGGCGGCCCGTCATGGCCTGACGGTGGGAGATGTGCAAGCGGTTATCACCACGGCCATCGGGGGAGAAACCGTAACGACGACGGTCGAGGGGCGGGAGCGGTATCCAGTGAATGTCCGCTACAAGCGCGAACTACGCGATGATCCAGACCGGCTCAAGAGGGTGCTGATCCCCACGCCGAGCGGCGCGCAGATTCCCCTCGGACAGATCGCGGAGATGGTGATCACGCAGGGGCCGACGTCGATCGCGGATGAGGCCGGGGCGCTGGCCGGGCTGGTGTCGGTCTCGGTCAGTGGACGCGACCTGCGCGGCTATGTCGAAGACGCCCAACACGCGGTGCGAGACCGAGTGACAGTACCTTCCGGCTACCGGCTGATCTGGACCGGTCAGTACGAACATCTGGTGCGGGCAGAAGAACGACTGAAGCTCGTGGTTCCTGTGACCCTGGCCTTGATCCTCTTGCTCCTGTATCTCAATTTCCGCTCTCTCGAGAAATCGCTGATCGTCTTGCTGTCCGTTCCCTTCGCCGCGATCGGGGCCATCTGGTATCTCGACTATCTGGGCTACAACCTGAGCGTGGCGGTCTGGGTGGGCATCATCGCCCTGGCCGGCGTAGCTGCGGAGACTGGCGTGGTCATGCTCGTCTATCTCGATGAGGCCTATGAGCGGCGGGTACGCGAAGGTCGCATGGCGACAGCTCACGACCTCCGCGACGCCATCATGGAGGGCGCCGTCCAGCGAGTGCGGCCCAAGATGATGACGGTCGCGGCGATCATGGGGGGCTTGCTTCCGATCATGTGGACGACCGGCACCGGCGCGGACGTGATGAAACGCATCGCGGCGCCGATGATCGGCGGGATGCTGAGTTCAACGGTGCTGACGCTGCTGGTAATCCCTGTGCTCTATGCCCTCTGGCGTGGTTGGTCTCTGTCCAGCGTGGCCCCGCCCCAGCTCACGAGTGCCACCCCCTCCCTGCAAGAGAGGGAAGGCATCGAGAGATCCCGAGAGGCGCAACCATGAAACATGATGTGCAGGACTGGGGACATGATGAATAGAATTCGGCGTGAGCAACCCCTTTCGTTTCATACACACCATTACAAAAGGAGGGCTGATGATGGGACCTTGCGAAACCGGTAGTACCTGAGCAGATAAGCGGTGCGTCGTGAAGAGGCTGTGAGTGGGCATGTGATCGGATGTGCGATCTTCAGCGAGTGCAGGTGAGCGCTCTTACAAGGAGAGGAGGAGATCATGATACGGAAACGGAACATACTAAGAGGTCTCGTCGCGGTCTTGATGCTGGTGGGAGTCGTGGCGTGCGCGGTCATGGCGAGTCCGCCTCAAGACCTTGTGGCCAAGAACGATCACGCGGGGCTGGAAACCTGGTATGTGAAGGAGGCAGTCCATCTCCGACAACGCGCGAAGGATATGCTGGTGATGGCGGAAGCGTATCAAAAGAATCCTGGACCGAGTACGCGCGGAGTGCTGTCCCCCAAGATCGACATGGCCCAGCACTGCCAAACCCTCGCGGCGATTTACAACAAGGCGGCTGACGAGGCCGAGGTGATCGCACAGGCGCATCGAGATATGAGGAGCCATTAGAAAACAGTATTCAAAGAGCAGTCCACAATTGGCAGGCCGTCTGTGCCCGACAGGGCATTTCCCCTGTTGGGCAGGGGGTGATCTGCATGGGGCTATCGTGGAAGGCGCCGTCCAGCGCGTACGACCAAAGATGATGACGGTCGCCGCAATTATGGGCGGGCTGCTCCCCATTATGTGGACCACTGGGACGGGCGCCGACGTCATGAAACGGATTGCTGCTCCCATGATTGGGGGCATGGTGAGCTCGACAGTGCTAACGCTCCTGGTGATCCCCGTCCTCTATGCCTTGTGGCGTGGACAATGGTCAAGGCCGGGCACCAGGTGACGATTCTGGTGGATGCGAGCGCCGTCACGCCAGTGACCAAAGGATTCGGCTTCCTCCGACGACTAATCGAATCGGACAGTACCGCACTCGATCGCGCGGCTCTGTCTGAATATAAGCGGCAAAGTCTCTCCGAACAGATGGGCGTGCCGCTAAATCAAATCCCACACACCTACGGCGGGTATTTCGACTTCCTCAAGAACAAGCTGGGCGTCGGAAGCTAGCTCACTGGCCGCCGTATTCGCTCGACCTGATTGCTAGGCGCGGTCTCGCTGTGTGAAGTATTTCCAGACATCAATCGTATCGAACACCAGAGAGATCGCGATTGAGACAGACAGCACAAGCAAGTAGCGTTTGAATGCGGGCTCAGCGGTAGGAATCTGCGTCAACAGATACACGAGCACCGGAATCCAAGAAATGTGGCCTAACCCCAGAATTTTCTCAAATCCAAATCGCGAATAGAGGCCCATCATCAGCATTGCGCTCATCAGGAAATTTGCAAAGATGAGTCGTGCGACCGGTTCATGCCAGAAACCGACACTCGCAATATGAACGATCATCAGGAACAACACCCAGATGGGTATCCATACCGGCTGTCGCACCAATTCAACGAAGAATTCCAACGGATTTCTCAAGGCATTGTCCCCTAACACTGATCGAGGTCAGGAGCTATTGGGTAAGCACGCGTCGCCGTGCTTCGGCCTCCCCATGGAGGAGGACCGCTCCCGTCTTCACATCGATTAGAGCCGCTTCCAGCGGCGACAGTTGTCCTGTGCCAAACAGACAACGTGATCCTGTGCACGGATGGACAGCCGGCTGGCTTGATCCCACCAGCCGGGTGTCCGTTGCTTCACCAGACTAGAACGTAATGACCTGATAGCCCTGCGACACGAGCTTTTTGAAGCTCGGATGTCCGTCGTACTCTCCTGCCAGCTTCACGCCGCAGGCGACCACCTGATCCTTCACGCCGAAAGCCCCTGCACAGAACTCGCACGCACCTGAGATCCGATCTTTCACCGCGACATACAGCCCATGCAGCTTGTGATCGGGCTTTTCCAGCTCAGGGATCCACTTGGGCCCGGCGCCGTCGAAGATAAGCTGAACGTCGTCATGACCGTCTTTGAACTCCTTGACGGCTTCCAACGCGTTCACCACGCGCCCGAGGCTTTCGTGAGTCTCCGTATCGGCCAAAATCACAATGGCGACTTTCGACATAGTGCACTCCTTTCAAGAGACAAATAGATAAATGATGATAAACATCTCCACCTCATGTGTGTGGCGGAGGCAGCCTCATGCCGCGATGATCTTGCACTCTACCGTCGATAGGCTTGGTGCATCTGTAGTCTGGCTTACATTGCCCGACTTCATTTTTTCGTAAACTTGTGGGATGCCTTACAGAATATTGGCGAGGCCACGCGTAGGGTCGTGCGCAGGATGCGAACACACCTATGACTCACAAGGAGGTGCGCTATGACCTGCGAACGATGCGGTGGCCTGATGGTGAGCGAGCGGATCTATGATCTTCAGGGGATGAACAGCGACCTCTGTGCGACCGGCTATCGCTGTCTGCTCTGCGGAGATTTGGTGGACACGGTCATTCTCGAGAACCGATCGCGCTCGTCCGGCGCGGTCGAGCCGACGACACTCAGGGGCCCTCGCATGCAGCGGCTCGTAGCGGTGTGAGTCAGCGTGAGCACCGTCGATATGATCACGCGTCGCCGAAACGTGCTGAACCGATCGACAAAGAGAGATGCCATGACAGTCCAAGACGATCCAGTGATGGCATTACGCCTCCAACTCCATCAATTGCCCTGTCCGACCTGCGGAACCCACGAACTGAGACTGAGGCTTCAGGGCGATTACTATCCTGACGGCTGCCTCTGGTTTGTGTGCTGTGGGCATTGCCAGGCGCAATACCATCTGGACCATCGGACTGTGCCTGCCGGGAACAGCTCCCGAGCGGTGCGGGCATCGGAAACCAGGCCAGCATTTCAGGCCTATGAGCGAAACGAAGGGAGGCTTCCATGCGAATCCATGATGTGATGTCTACGGGAGTCGTCACAGGTGCACCGATAGAAACAGTGCGGGAGGTCGTCGTGAAAATGTTAAGCCGGCATTGCGGAGCCATTCCGATCGTCAGCGCCAATCAGGAATTACTCGGGATCGTGACGCTGCGCGACGTCATGCTGCCGATGTATCCCAACTATGGCGATTACATTCACGACGCCGTGCATAGCCGAGACTTTCTGGAAATGGAGCACAACTATCCCGAGGTGCTGGGGAAGAAGGCCGAGGAGATCATGGTGCGCAACCCGCTGACGGTCTCACCGGAGACGCCTATCCTCGAAGCGGCGTCGTACATGGGCCTGAAGAACTTTCGCCGACTACCGGTCGCCGACCACGGCACGCTCGTCGGCATGGTCAGCATCGGCGACATTCACCGAGGCCTCTTTTTTGCTCGCGGAGGTTGCGACGCAGAGCAAGGGCAGTAAGAGATTCTGTTATCGATTAGTGGAAGCAGCTGTACCCGAAAGAAAGGGAGGGAGAAGAAGATCATGCCACTCGCACAATTGAAAGGGCTTAGTGGGTTTCTCAGCATGGAACAGAAGCAGGATCTGATCCGAAAGGTAACGGAGGCGATCGTCTCTGTCGAAGGCGAGGGAGTGAGGCCGGTGACCTGGGTCATAGTTGAAGATGTTCCCTCTGGCCAGTGGGGCGTCGGAGGCACTCCTGTCACGACTGAGGCGCTGAAAAAGATGGCATCACAAGGCAAGTAGAAATGTATTTTATTCATCATGAGGAGGAGAATGAGCATGGAGTTTCAAATTCATACGAAGGAGACGGCACCGGAGGCATCGCGCGCGACGCTCGAAGCCACCGCGAAGAAGTACGGGTTTCTTCCCAATTTATTTGGCGTACTCGCAGAGTCCCCGACGGCGGTACAGGCCTATGCAGCCATCAACCAGGCCCTCGAGCAGAGTGCGCTTTCTCCCGTGGAACAGCAGGTGGTGGCGTTGACGGTGAGCGTCACCAACGACTGTGCCTACTGTGTCGGAGCACACTCCATGGTGGCGCAAATGGTGCACATGCCCGAGGACGTTCTCGCGGCATTGCGGGATCAGAAACCGCTCTCGGACAAGAAACTCAATGCGCTCCGCACGCTGGTGATGTCGCTCATGTTTCATCGTGGCTGGGTGCCAGAGCAGGACCTTGAGCACTTTGTGGCAGCGGGATACACCCGGCGGCATGTCTTGGATGTCATCACGCTCCTCGCGCTTAAGACCCTGAGCAACTATGTGAATCACATCGCCCATACACCGCTCGATGCCCAGTTTGCAGCGCAATCATGGAAGTCGCAGGTCGCCCCGGTCGCCTGACACAGCCTTTCATCTGCTCAAGTCCGGCACGAATGAAGGAGGGGCCTGCGCCTGCAGAGACGCGGGCCCCTCCCAGGACGTTCTGAAGTGTGTCGTCGCACCCTGCGCGAGCATTGAGCCTAATGTTAACAATGATGTCCAACCATTCACTGCTGTCGGACGGTTTCAGCAGGCGTTCGCGCACGCGCGCGCCGATCGGAGTCGATGGGCTAGTTCCGGCCCGCCATGACACCGCCATCGACATCCCAAATGGCCCCGGTCACCCATTGGGCGTCATCGCTCAGCAGAAAATCGATGGTCTTTGCCACGTCATCCGCCGTGCCAATCCGACCAATCGGATGAAAGCTATTAAATGTGGCAAGTGTCTCGTCCATGTCCTGCGGATCAATGAAGGCCTGATAAATGGGCGTCTTGATCACTGCCGGCGACACGGCGTTGACCCGAATGTTGTGGCTGGCCAGCTCCATCGCCATATGCTGCGTAAGGGCATGCAGCCCAGCCTTCGCCATGGAATACGCAGAGGAAGGGGTCGCTTTGATGGCCTGTTTCGCCCACATCGACCCGATATGCACGATGGAGCCGCCACCGTTTGCGGCCATATTTTTGGCGACGGCCTGTGAAATGAAAAAGAGGGCTCGGTTGAGATCCAGATAGGTGTCATAGTTTTGGAGCGTATGGTCAAGAAATGGCGTGGGCTTAAAGTAGCCCGCGGCATTCACCAAGTACTTGATGTGGCGGCTATGGTCCTCGGCAAACGCAACGATGCGTTGGATCCCGGTTGGTTCGTACAAGTTGGCTTGGAGCGTTTCAACTGTGCCAAGCGAAGACAGTTCGCGTTGTGCCGTCTCCAGCTTTTCCAGTGAGTTGCCCGCAATCACCGTTGTGACGTCCCGAGCGAGCAAGAGCCTTGCGGTGGCGAGGCCCATTCCGCTGGAGCCGCCGACAATCAGAGCGAGTGGCTGATTCGCGCGTTGCATGAGATCACCTCCTTACGTTACAAGAGCGAGCACAATGTGTGAGGGCAGTCTATGACGCACTCAGCCCGACTCCAAGCAGATACAATGTGGTTCAGTAGGCACTAAGCGGTACATCTTGATGGGAAGACAGGCGAAAATATTTTCCCGGCGATCCGCCCCGGAACAGGGCGCTCGAATGGTAGAGACTATTTATGGGTGCAAATGGTCGCTGACGGTCTATCAGCTCCTGGCCAACGGTATTAAACGGCCGGGGGAGATGGTTCGTAGCGTGGAGGGCTTGACGACCAAAGTGCTTAATGAATGTCTTCGCAAGAACGTGGCGTTCGGCATCATCGAACGCATCGCGTACAACGAAATCCCTCCTCGCGTGGAGTATGTGGTCACGCCGTTCGGCAGGAAATTCATCCGTATCCTGGATGACCTGGACAAGCTGCAGAAGGAAATAGAAGTCGACCGCTAGCGGACGCCTCAGTGAATGAGACCTCTGCGCGTGCCAGGACGCGCCGACGAGCGGCGATGGGATTGCGCGATTAAGAATCCACCTTGCTCTTCTTGATCCGCAGCGCCTTGATCCGTGATGCAAGCGTGGTCGGCTTCATGCCCAACAAGACGGCCGCACCGTGCGAACCAAAGATCTTGCCCTTTGTGAGCCGCAAGGCTTGGACGATGTTCTCCCGTTCCTGACGTTTGAGCTCTTCACGCGTGGCCAACTGTGCCATTGAGGGGGTGGGAAGTGAGGGGACGCCGCGCTCGCGCGATGGCGAGGGTTGAAGGTGAACATGCAGCGAGCTGCCTTGGGAAAGGATGACCGCACGCTCCACGACGTTTTGCAGTTCTCGCACATTACCCGGCCAGTCGTGAGCGGCCAGCTGGCTCAGCACCGCCTGCGTGACGCGTGGCACTCGACGATTCATTCGTTGGGCGCTCTGCGCGATGAAATGCAACGCAAGTTTTGGGATGTCCTCGCGGCGTTCACGGAGCGGCGGGATGTGGACCGGGAATACGCTCAGGCGATAGTAGAGATCTTGACGAAAACGGCCTGCTTCGACCTCACGTTTGAGGTCGCGATTGGTCGCCGCAATGATCCGGACATTCACCCTCCGTGTGCGCGTATCGCCGACACGCTCGAATTCGCCCTCCTGGAGCACCCGTAGCAGCTTCGCCTGCATCGACAGCGGTACTTCCCCGATTTCGTCGAGAAAGAGTGTCCCGCGATCGGCCATTTCGAAACGTCCTGGTCGATCTGCGAGTGCGCCGGTGAAGGCGCCTTTCACATGGCCGAAGAACTCACTCTCGAACAAGGCGTCAGGCACGGCACTGCAATTCACCTTGATCAAGGGCCGGTCTTTGCGCGGGCTCCGGTCATGGATCGCGCGGGCCACAAGCTCCTTGCCCGTGCCGCTCTCACCGGTAATCAACACCGCCGCATCGGTCGGCGCAACCAGCTGAACTTGACGTAGGACGTGCTGGAGCGCCTGGCTCTCTCCGACGAATTCTCCCATCCCAAGGGCCGCCGTGACCTCCTCGCGCAGGTAGAGGTTCTCCTCTTCCAGCCGGGTGCGCAGCAGGCTGATCTCATCGAACGCTCGAGCGTTCGCGATGCTGACCGCCGCGTAATCGGCGAAGATGCGAAGCCACTCGAAGGCTTCCTCGTCGAGCAAGCCGCGGTCGAAGAGCCCCAGCACTCCGAGGATATCATCCCGGAAGATCAAGGGTTGCGCCGCGAAGGTCCGGACTCCCTCGTGCGCGAACCAGGCAGGATCAGCGATCCACTCCTCATCACCGCGAAGCCCAGTCAGCCGAAGCGGCTCGCCGGTCGCAGCCACACGCCCAATTTTTCGCTCTCCCATGGGAAACCGATGAAAGGCGCCGTCCAGGCGGCCGTAATCGGCCCGCGGATCACGCGGGACCCCAGCGCTGGCGACGAGGTGCAGCCACCCGCTGTGGTCGGAAGAGTCGTCCCGACCCCGACACACTTCGCAGAGGTGGTTGGGGGTCGCGAGCCAAATCCGCGTCAGCACCGTGTTCGGACATTGTGCAATGCCGTCGGTAATCGTGCGCAGCACCGCATCAAGCCCGCGTTGTTGAGCAGTAGAGACCATCACTTGTGGGAGTTTGCGGGGGTCCATTGATGCGTACAGGCTACGAGATTTCGAGCTAAGAAGCAACGAGTACTCGTAGATTACGAGGAATCGTAGCGATGCTCCCGCAATAAAAATTCAGAACTGCTCAATTCTTTCGACGAGTTATTCCGTATATGCCCCGTGGCACAGTCTCTGCTGAATGTATTGTAAACCGCAGCGATTGAAGCGCGGACAGACTCATCAATCAAGCCAAGGAGGCAACATGAATCGGATTGCACAACTCGACCCCCAGACCACCACCGGGCCAGCCAAGGCGCTCCTCGAGGGCGTGCAGGGGAAATTGGGCGTAGTGCCCAACCTGATTCGCGTGTTGGGCAACGCCCCGGCTGCGCTCAAAGGCTACCTTAACTTCAGTGCGGCTCTTGCGGACGGAAGTTTGAGCCCGAAGGTCCGCGAACAGATTGCGCTTGCCGTCGCTGAGACCAATCAATGCGCGTACTGCCTCAGCGCCCACACGTTTATCGGCGGCAAACTGGGGCTGACCCACCAGAATCTGGCCGATGCTCGGCAGGCCAACGCGGCCGATCCGCGAACCGATGCCATTCTCAAGCTGGCGCGCAACATCGTCGTCCAGCGCGGGGAGCTCGGGGCTACAGGGCTTGAACAGGCGCGTACTGCCGGGCTGACCGACGGCGAGATCATCGAGACGGTGGCCCATGTCGCGCTGAACATCTTCAGCAACTACGTCAACCATATCGCCGGCACCGTCATCGACTTTCCGGAGGTCACGCTCACGCATGGATGCGCTGCCTCTTCTTGCGCCTGCGGCTAAAAATAGAAGGCTGGCGGAGTCTTAAGGAATGCGCCCGCATCAACTCATAAGAAAGGATGCCATCATGACTATGTTCATTCGTTCAATCGTCGCGTCCCTCACGGCTGTTGTCGTGAGTCTTCCCCTGACATCAGCAGTGTACGCACAGGACCCGAAACCGACCGTGTCACACTATGCCGGGCCACGGGAGGATGCGCCGGTCCCTCGCCCAGGCCTGACACCCAAGAAGG
>WBZQ01000251.1_pt3 | contig 22222 bp, 22 predicted proteins | sample 5204251 | NCBI WGS metagenome assembly WBZQ01 (sample SAMN12412402, study PRJNA552823) | activated sludge metagenome | isolation source: activated sludge from nitrification reactor of wastewater treatment plant... | place: USA: Virginia | collected 2017-09
CTGGCGATCACGGTGGTGATGGCTACCAGATACGCGATGACGACCCACTGGACCTGCTGAAACGAGGCATCGAACGCCTGCGCCAACGTCGGCAGGCTCACATTGGCGATGCTCGTTCCGATCGAGGCCAGCAGCATGGATAACGACAGGCTGGCGAGTATCCAGCGGATCGAAGGTGTCGGATCTGTCATCGCGGCCTGGGCCTTATCTCGTCCTGCCGTGAATCGCATAATCATCATCAGTTCTTTCGAAGCAGCCACACATGTTCGGTGGCCGCACATTTTCCCTTGAGTCCACCGGGCACATCTTCGCTGGCGAGGAGCCGTAACTGGTACCGATGCGCATAGTGTCGACGGACTTCCTCGTGACTGATTGAGAACGGAGGACCTTCCGCCGCGCGTTGGTCGTACTCGTAACAGACGAGCAACTGCGGCGCGTGATTCGTGATGGCTGTGACGTGTGCAGTGTAACGACTGCGCATGTTCTCAGGGAGGGCGACCAGCGCCGCCCGGTCATACATGGCATCAACCGGTCCCAGCATCGTGTTCGTCACATCGAAGATATCGCCGACAAAGATGTCGATGTCGGGCGCATGGTAACGGTCGATACCACCATTCCTCGTGATCGTGGGCTTGGCCCCGAGCTCCGTGAACAATTGTTCGATCGCGATGGCGCTCAGTTCGGCTCCGGCAACGCGATAGCCGTTGGACAGCAGCCACGAAATATCCAGCGTCTTTCCGCACAAGGGCACAAAAATCCGGCTGCCTTTCGCCAGAGCGAGTTCCTTGAAATACGTGACCAACAGCGGGTTGGCCTCACCTCTGTGAAAGCCGATTTCATTCTTCGCCCACCTGTCATGCCAAAATTGTGGTTCCATACTAGTGACCTTTCTGTGAGTTGCCTCGCACGCGCGTGTGGCTCGGGCGGATTCATCATCGAACTGTCGGAAGTATAGCGTCCCACACGACATGGCGGAAGGCGCCTCATCCGCACTTTATTCGTGCGCGAGACGCCATATCACGGTCAAGCTATGGTATGGTCGGCGCATGTCCACACCCGACCTCAATTTGCTGATCACCCTCGATGTTCTCTTGGCGGAAGGCAGTGTGGCTCGCGCCGCCAGACGGCTGCGACTGAGCCCGTCGGCCATGAGCCGGGCGCTCGCGCGATTGCGTGAGACGACAGGCGATCCACTCCTGGTACGGGCCGGCCGCGGTCTCGTCCCCACACCTCGAGCGGTCGAACTTCGTGAACGGGTCAGTCATGTCGTGGAAGAGGGACAAGCGGTTTTGCGCCCTGCGGAGAAGCTCGATCTGAAACGGCTTGTCCGGACGTTCACCCTGCGGACCAGCGAAGGGTTCGTGGAAAACTTCGGGCCGGATCTCATTGCACTGGTCGGCGACGAAGCTCCCGGCGTGCGGCTGCATTTCCTTCAGAAGGCCAATAAGGATAGCGCGCCGCTTCGCGACGGCACTGTCGATCTGGAAACCGGTGTGGTCGAGCAGACGACTGCGCAGGAGTTGCGTGTTCAAGCATTGTTCCGGGATCGTCTGATCGGCGTCGTGCGAGCGGGGCACTCGCTGTCAAAAGGCAGGATCACGCCTTCCCGTTATGCCGGGGGGCAGCATGTCTCCGTTTCGCGGCAGGGGCTTGAAAAGGGGCCGATTGAGGAAGCCTTGCAGCGGCTTGGACTGGAACGGGACATTGTCACGGTCGTCGGCGGATTCGCGACGGCGATTGCTCTCGCCCGTGCTTCAGATCTGATCGCCACAGTCCCTGAGCACCACACGGGGATTCTGCGAGCAGGAATGCATAGTTTTTCGCTCCCGGTCTCCACGCCGGAGTTCACGGTATCGTTGCTCTGGCACCCGCGGCTGGACGCCGATCTCGCGCATCGCTGGTTGCGGGGCCATGTCCGGCAGATCTGCGCGGCGACTACCTCACGCTGAGAGCCTGCTGCCGTCGATCAACACCGAAGGCGCGGTTGGCAGGGCATCCATCTGCCACGATCACGCGTTGTCCTTCTCCATGGAAGCGATGAAGGAATCCGCTTCCTGAATGGACGCGTTCAAATCCTTGATCAGTGAGTCGATGTTGCCTTCGACCGTAGTCAATTCGCTCTTGAGCGAGGCGATAGCCTGCGCGTTCAAGTTGTGCTTCAAAAAGAGGACATGGTCTTTCAGCTTTGCCAGGACCGGATCCATTTTCGCTTCCGCCCGCTTCATGGCCTTGATCAATTGCGCGTACTGGCTGCGCGTCTGGGTGAGTTGCTTTTGGCTTTTCTGGCGCAGCGTGGCGTTGGAATACTGCTTCAGTTCAGCGGTCCATTCATCAAATAACGCGTCGGATACGTTCTCCACCGACGCGATGCGATCCCGAACGGCTTGCGCTCTCTTTTCGCTCTGTTGATATTCCTCGTTCAGCGCATCGTACTTGTCCTGTAATTCGCCGGCCTGGATATTCAAGGTTTTGGTGAAGCGATCGAGGGCCGATTTGAATTGCTCCTTCGCGTCCTGTTGGGCGTCTCGGGCCTTTTTCACGTCGCTCACCATCAGGTCGCGCTTGTGATAGCCGAGCTTTTCCATCGTTTCATAGTAGGCGGTCTGGCAGCCGGACCCGATCAGGCCGAAGAAGACCAGCGCAGAAGCCAGCGAGAAAGAGATCAGTCTGCGGGAGCCGAGGAGATTCGAACAGTGCATGTTGCCATCCTTGTCTGGGCGGTTGATGCAGCCGGGCAGTCAACCCGAGCAGTGAGTGCCGCCGCCAGTGTATGTGATAACCCGGAAGCGGTCGGTCGAGTGGAGCCGACGCGCTCGCATACTCTAACAGACCGGTCACGCTTCTGCCATTCGTTCTGCCGACCGTCGATGACGAGCTTGACGCCTGGCCCGGACTATTCACGAATACCTGCTACGGCGTCCGATCCTTTCGCCCGGCTGGGCTGTTCTTGTTCGGGCTTCTCGACGGACTGCCGGTACGCCTGCGTCGGCCTTACGTGCGAGAAGCCCCGGCGGGCGTCGGTCTCAAACGCCTCGTGACGGCATTCATGAATAATCCGGGCTAGACACTCGAGTATCAATCCGGCATCCTTAGAAAATTGTCTATGGTGCGGGCTCGCCTGAGCGCTGATGAAGCGCTCAGAGGAAAGGAGTGTGAGAGATGTCCAAGAATACCGTCCGCCTTCACCGCGTCTTTCGGACAACACCGGAACGCCTGTACCGCGCATTCCTGGATGCGGATGCCAAAGCGAAGTGGCTGCCGCCGAACGGGTTCACCGGGAAAGTGCACCATCTGGAAGCCAAGGTAGGCGGGACGTACAAAATGTCGTTTACCAACTTCACCACCGGCCAGACTCATTCATTCAGTGGGAAGTACCTCGAACTGGTACCGCACGAACGAGTGCGCTATACGGATAGATTCGACGATCCGAATCTTCCCGGAGAGATCCAGGTGACGGTCACGTTGAGGAAGGTGTCGTGCGGGACCGAGATGACGGTGGTGCAGGAGGGGCTCCCTGACGTATTCCCTCTGGAATCCTGTTACGTGGGCTGGCAGGAATCGTTGATCCTTCTCGCGAAACTCGTCGAAGCGGAGATTCTCGGGTAGCATGGGAGGGTCGCCTCATGCGATCCATTGTCCTCTGGCTGCCTATCGCGCGATGGCCTGTGGTTGGAGGGCCTCAGCGAGTTGAACATTGACTCGAACGACGCCCTCGTTGAGATTCCGGTACGGATAGCGATCTGTAATGAGCGGCAGACTATCGGCCACGTCTTGGGTTGTCACGACGGACAGTGCGGGAACATAGCGGCCTGAGGCGATCTTCACGCCGATGATTTTGGCCCCCGGCTCGACGACGACACGGTTCCCCAACTCTGCGCGAAAGACCAGCGCCTGCATCCCGACGAAAGTATCGTTGCCGACCCTGGCCGGTCCGTGGACCTGGGATTGGTGGGCCAGCGACACACGATCTCCGATGTAGACCGAATAGGCCCTCTCGTCCACCACGACTTCGTTCTCCGGGAGTTCATGGTCGCCCTCGAACGTCTCCAGGCCATGGACCACGACTCCGTCCTGCACATTGCTATCGTTGCCGATGTGGATGTGCCGCCCTTCATCACCACGAACCGAGGCGGCCGGCGCAACGAACACTCGATCACCAAGCGTGACCGAGCCGATGACGATGCCGAGCGGGTGGATTCTCGTGTGGCTCCCGATCACCGGTGCCTCCACTTCGGGCATGAAGGTCGTCTTGACACTGGGGCCGACGTAGCCGGTGAGGAGGAAGCCCAGCAGGGTGATGTTCAGACAGAGGGAGAGTTTCAAATAGTGAGACATGGATCAGAGTCTTTCCTGTAAAGGAATACCATTATGGGTTGAATTGTAGGAAGCTGCCGATCGTCTCTATCTGGGGCATTGTAGAGCACAGCGCGGATGTTTCACAAGGATGGACGGAGAAGCTGAACGCGCGGCAGGGGGAGAGCGCACAGCCATGCCGAGCACCCAAGCGCCAAGAGGGTAGCAGCAGACTGGGCACCGTGCCGACCGCCGTCCAGGCCATGTCGCTTCCCGGCGAGAGTCTGAGCCGGAACGTCACCCGCTGAATCACTCGGGCATCGAGGCCCCGGAACTCCTGGGCCTCGATGCCGCCACGAATCCTTGTTGAGGTGTCACCGACTGTTCGCCGTTCCGGTCGGCGGCTGCGAGTCGGATCCCCGGCCTCACTTCATATGCTTGGCGAAGAAGGCGAGCACGGTTTCCGGATGCCTGCCGAAGTGATTGTAGCCATCCTTGAAACGTCTGGTCGTGTTCTCGATCCAGAAGAGTTCTTTCTCCTTGCTGCCGAGCAAATCAAAGGTTTTCTGCGCATCTTCAGGATTTCTGGTCCAGGCATCCTTGAGCACTTGCACCATCAGCACGGGCATCTTGACGCTGGCGGCCCACAGATGCGGCGTCATTTCTGCCGCCACAAACGCGCCCATCTTGAGCAGTTCCAGATCGATGAGTTCCTGATACTGCCTCACGCCCTGCAACTCGGAGAAGGCATCATAAATGGCCGCCATGGAGACGACCATGGGGCTCACCATACAGCGGACGTTGTCGAACAGCTCCGGGTGGCGGTGAATGGCGTGGTATTGCGAGTTGCCGCCCATGCACTGGCTGTAGAGGCCGACGGTCATCTTGCCGAGTCTGGGGTGTCGATCCACATACCGTTTCACCCCGACGCAGTCCCGCCATTCCCATTGGCCGATCCCGCTGAGTCCGCCGTTGGCGGCGCTGCTGTTGCCGTGGTTGCGGATATCGTAGGTGAGCACGTTATAGCCGGCATCGGTCAGGTGCTTGTACTGGATGACAAAGTCGATCTCGACTGCGTCGTACTGGCTCCAGGGTTCCCCCAAATGGCCCGGAAATCCGGCGCGACACATCGGCAGTGCGTGGTTGAAAATGATCAGCTTGTTGCTCTCGCCGCCCTTGGCCGGGATATACCAGGCTTCCAATGGAATGCCGTCGTCGGAGGGGATGACGAGATCTTTCCAGCCGGTCATGCCGTATTCGTCGGGTGTCTTGAATAAGACGCTCCGCAGCGGCCTCACGATCGCGGCCAAGCCCTTCACTTTGGCGTAATCCTCCCGGGAAATGGTCTTCAGTTGGGCCAAGGCCTTGTCCATTCTCTCTTTGGGCATTCTGCTCATGTTGTCACCTCTTGTCGGATGGAGTGTGAGTGGACGGAAAGAACCGGCGTCTCGTTCCTGACGATGTTGTACGCCTGATCGATCTTGGGTTGGTAGAGCGATCCTCCTCGATTATTGCCCAATCCTCCGATCTCTCTGGAGTTGGCTTGTACCGTTTGTTGGTCTCTGGTAGGTTCAGCGTCATGACCATCAAGAATACGCATCGAACAACAGAGGTATCGCAGCACTTCGGCCAGGCAGGCCTGCTTACTGCGCTTGCCACCGATATTGCCCGATTGACCGAACAGGGCGGTCAGCTCGCAACAGCAATTCCGGGTTTGTCGCTGTATCGGCGGGAGGCCCCGACTCAGCCGGTCAGTCATCTCTATGAGCCGAGTATCTGTGTCATCGCGCAAGGGGTCAAGCGTGTCGTCCTCGGCGATGAGGTCTACGACTATGATGGGCAGCATGTCTTGATCACGTCCGTGGATCTTCCCACGATCGTCCAGGTGACCAAGGCGAGTCGGGACAAGCCGTATCTCAGTCTGCTTCTGCAACTGGACCGCCGCGCGCTCTCTCAGTTGCTGGTCGAGAGCCGTCTTCCTCCGGCACGACTACAACCCTCGAGTCGCGGCATCGCCATCGGTGAGGCCACGGTGCCGTTGCTTGCGGCGTTTCAACGGTTGGTGGCGTTGCTGGGTGAACCGCAGGATATTCCGATCCTGGCGCCGATGGTGCAACGGGAAATTCTGTATCGATTGCTGATGAGCGGGCAGGGGGTGCTCCTGCGACAGCTTGCGGTCGCCGGAAGTCAGAGCCAACAGATCGCACGGGCCATCGGGTGGTTGAAGCAGCATTTCATGGAGCCGGTGCGCATTGAAGACCTCGCGGGACGGGCCAACATGAGTCCATCGACTTTCCACCATCATTTCCGATCGGTGACCAGCATGAGTCCGCTGCAGTACCAGAAATGGTTGCGGCTGAACGAAGCGCGGCGCTTGATGCTCACGGAGCGGTTGGATGCTACGAGCGCAGCCTTTCAGGTCGGCTACGAGAGCTCCTCGCAGTTCAGTCGTGAATACCGCCGCTCGTTTGGCGCGCCACCCTTGCGCGATATTGCCGGCCTGCGGGCCTGTGCGGGCGACGCGGGCTAGGTCATCGGTCTCGGTCGGATCTTTTTTCCCGCCGCGTCGGCGGCGAGGTTTCTCACACCAGGGTAGCCATCCCCGCGATCTCGCCTTTTCGATACCACTTATCTTCATAAGCCCCAGACTTCTTCGCTCCGTGGTACCGGTCTCGTTCACACTGCATTGAGCGGTGTGAAATTGGGCAGGGAAGACAGGCATGAGGTGAAGGACGACTGATGACTATGGCTTATTTGCCCCGGGTGGTCTCGAGCTCAGCGGTCATAGACTCACGACCAATTGACGACTGCTTGGGTGTTTTGGCCTGGCTGCGGAAGTGGGCAGGCGGGAGTCCGAACTCGCGCTTGAAGGCGCGGTTGAAAGACGGTTCGGACTCATAGCCGATATCGCCGGCGACTTCGGCCACGCTCTTGGATGTGGAGGTGAGGAGCTGCGCGGCGAGGTGTAGCCGCCAGCGGGTGAGGTAGCCGATCGGTGTGTCTGCGAGGAAATGTTGGAATCGTTCGGCTAGCACGGACCGGGAAACCCCGACCTCGCCAGCGAGTGTGGCGATGGTCCATGGCTGAGCCGGCCGTTGATGCAAGAGCGCCAGCGCTTTGCCCACATACGGATCGCGAACTCCGGCCAACCATCCGGTCTGGGTGTGCGGCAACTGCGCGATGTAGCGTCGCAACGTCTCCACAAACAATGCTTCGGATAACTTGGCGATGACCGCCGCGCCTCCCGGGCCGGAGGCCTCCGCGTGATCGACGGAATAGCGGAGCGTATTTTCCAGCCATTGTCCCGACGGGGTATCCCGAATATTCACCTTGAGCATGGCAGGCAGCCCGGCGAGGACGACGCGGCAGAGTTGCGCGTCGCAAGTCAAATACCCGCAGATCAACTTCGTGACTTCACCGCCCCCGGCGAGTTGAGACAGCATGCGTCCTTCGGTGAGGATCTGTCGCAGTTGTTCGGACGTGTCCATCGGTGGGACGGGAGGGCCGTTTCCCATACAGTGGACATCCCCGTGCGTGAGGATGATGATGTCGCCCGCCGTGAGCGGCACGGCGCGATCTTCATGCTCGAGGCGGACATAGCCCTGTCCTTCGAGCAGCAGATGGAAAATGATGATGTGACCGGATGGGGTCGGCAGGTACGCCGCCATGGTGCCGGCGTCGGGCTCTCGAACGCACCAGGGCGAGGCAAATTCACCATGGAAGAACACGGCGCCGTCGAGTTTCACGGCCTTGAGGACTTCGGACAACACGTCCATAGGAATTTCCTCGGCGAGGCCGGATGCTGAGCAAAGCCAGCCGGACGCCCGGATAAACGACCTGCAGCTTAGCATGCTCCTGATAAGAGAACCAGACGCCCTGATAAGACTCGAACCAGCCTCTGTCCTATAGTGCGACCAGACAGGACGCGGCGTCGGAAATCGACACGCAGGACACATACAGGAAGGAGGAGGCCATGACGACGAACACGGTGCTACCGGAAATGGACGGTCTGAAGACTCGTCTCAATACTATTTGGACGGCAGGGGACTACGATCGATTTTCGCGCTACATGGAAGGCGGCGCACGGGAGTTTTATGAGCGGCTTCAGATTGCGCCGGGCAGCAGACTGCTGGATGTGGGATGTGGCTCCGGCCAACTCGCGTTGCTGGCCGCCAAGGATGGGGTGGAGGTGACGGGGGTGGACATCGCCGCCAATTGGGTGGAGCGGGCGCAGGCGCGGGCTCGTGCCGAAGGGGTGAACGCCCGATTCAAAGTCGCCGATGCCGAAGCGCTGCCGTTTGAAGCGGCCAGTTTCGACGTCGTCGTGAGTCTGATCGGCGCGATGTTTGCGCCGCGTCCTGATCTCGTGGCGAAGGAATTGTTGCGGGTGTGTACACCAGGGGGAACGATTGGGATGGCCAACTGGACGGCGGAGGGGTTCGTCGGACAAATGTTCAAGAACGTCGCGAAATTCATCGGGCCGTCGGGCATGCCGTCGCCGGTGCTCTGGGGGAATGAAGCCACGGTGCAAGAGCGTCTTGGACAGGGATTGTCCACACTCAATCTGACCAGGCGGCAGTATCTCTTCAGCTATCCGTTTCCGCCCGCGGAGGTCGTGGAGTTCTTCCGCCTCTACTATGGACCGACCAACCGGGCTTTTGCCTCCCTCGACGCAGAGGGGCAGGCGCACTTGCGCCGGGATCTGGAAGCGCTCTGGACTGCGCACAATCAGGCAGGGGCGGATTGCACGACCGTGTATGGCGAATATCTGGAAGTCATCGGCATTCGGGCGTGAAACCTGAATGGTTCGAACAAAGGAGACTCACCATGACAAACGCAACCACAACCGGGATGGATCAGACGACGGGCCTGTACGACTTGGCGAATCTGGCGAAGATGAAAGATCTGGGGACGCACGCCCCCGAGGCGATGAAGGCGTTCGTGGCGTTCGATAAAGCCGCGCTGGCGGCCGGTGCGATTCCGGTGAAGTACAAGGAGTTGATGGCCATGGCCGTGGCCTTCACGACGCAATGTCCCTACTGTATCGAACTGCATACGAGCAAGGCCAGGGAGTATGGCGCGTCGGAGGCGGAGATCGCCGAATCCGTGCTGGTGGCCGCGGCCTTGCGCGCGGGCGGGGCGATCACGCACGGTACCCATGCGCTGAAGGGGATCTAAAGAGGGAATGATGCAATGAGTCCGCTCTCCACAATCGAAAAGGAGGCTACCATGAAACCATATAGACTATTCACGTTGACCCTGGGGTTGTTGCTTGCATGCTCCACGCTTGCCTCGGCGGAAATTCTGGCTTTGCTCAATTATGAGAGCAAACCGAACCAGCCGGTGAGACGGGAAGGCATAGCGATTATGGACATCGATCCCGAGTCCGGGAATTTCGGGAAGATTCTGATGGAGATTCCGCTGCCGCCCGATCTCGTGGCGCACCATATTTTCTTCAATCGCGACCGGAGCAAAGCCTATATCACGGCGTTGGGGAAAAGTATTCTGCATGTCGTGAATCTCAGGATGTTTCCCTATCGGCTTCAGGCGATCGACGTGCCGGATTGTCAGATGGGGGAGGATCTCGCCGTGTCGGAGGACAACCGGACCTGGTACCTCACCTGCATGGGCTCGGACAACGTCATTATGGGAGACGCACTCCTCGATACGCCGATCAAAGCGGTCAGCGCCGCGGAGCCGTCTGTGGCGACGATTCAGTATCCGCACGGCATTGCGATTCACAACGGCATCGATCGCCTGCTCGTGACCAGTACCGTCAAGCCGGATATGTCCGATGCGGGTGATTCGATCACGGTGCTCGAGGCCGCCAGCGGCAAGGTGCTCTCGACGCACAAGGTTTCGTCGAAACCGTCTCCGGCCAAAGCCGCTCCCGTGGAAGTCATGTTCAGCCCCAATTCGAATCCTCCCGTGGTGCATATCACCAATATGCTCGAAGGAACCTTGTGGGCCGGGGTGTGGGACCCGGCGAGCAAAGCGTTTTCGTTCCATCAGGTCGATGACTTTGGCCCCCGCCAGCAGGGCATGCCGCTCGAAATGCTCTATAACGCCAAAGGGGACCGACTGTTCGTCACGACGGCTAAACCCGGCTTCGTCAATCTGTACGACAACAGCGATCCGAGGCAACCGAAGTTTCTCAAGACCATTGCAGCCGCGGGCGGGGCACACCATAGCGTGCTGTCGCCTGACGAGCGCTACCTGTTCGTCCAAAACAGTTTCCTCAATCTGGACGGTATGAGCGATGGGTCCATCACGGTGATCGACCTGAAGGCGGATACAGTACTGGGGAACATCGACACGCTGAAGGCGCAGGGGTTCAACCCCAACTGCATCATGCTGTTGCCGAATCAGCCAGGCGACCTGCGGGCAAGCAGGATCATCGAGTGATCCTGGGGGGAACTGCCTAATTAGGGAAAGAGCGGAGAGTGCGGCAACAACTCTATCTGCCGCCGTACTCTCCGCTCACGTCACGTGTCAATTTACGCGAGCACCGCTTCGACGACGCTCACCGCTGTTTCCGTCGGCACGAGTCGGGTGAGACGGAATCCGGCTTTGTCGAGCAGCGTACGGTACTCTGATTCAGTCCGTTCCTGTCCGCCGGGGCCCACAAGCATCATTATGTCGAGCATCTTGCCCGGATGCGGAGCGTTGCCGGACGGCAGCACCATCTCAATGATCAACAAGCGGTTACCGGGTGCCATCGCACGGCGGCAGTGGCCGAGGATGGTAAGGCATTGGGGTTCGGTCCAATCGTGGATGATGTGCGACAGCAGATAGGCATCGCCACCGCTCGGCACACGGTCAAAAAAACTTCCGGACTCGATCGTCACGCGGTTCGCCAGGCCGCGAGCCTGAATCAACGCCGGCGCGTTGCGAACCACATGAGGCAGGTCGTAGAGGATGCCGCGTGATGCGGGATGGCCGGCCAGAATCGTCGTCAGGAGATGTCCCGTGGCCCCGCCCACGTCGATCACGGTCGACAAGCCGGAAAAATCGTACGCGGCGGCTATCGCGGCTGGTTCTGCTCCATGAAAACCCACCATGGTTTCGCTGAACAACGACGCCTCTTCGGGATGCTTGGCCAACCAGTCGAAGATGGGCATGCCCAGCGATTGCTCAAATCCACAGCCCCCGGTCTGCACCGAATAGAGAAGTTGCTCCCAGCCACGCGACATCCAGTCGCTCGCCAGCGTCAAGATCGAAGGCCGCGCAGATCCCGGCGCGCCGGTCTTGAGCGCTTCCCCGAGCGGCGTTAAGGCAAAGCGGTGTGTGGCGTCCTCGGTGAGGATGTTGAGGTTCGTGAGTGCCCGCATCAGGCGATAAAGCGAGGGGGCATGGGTTCCCGTGGGCGCGGCGAGGTTGTCGGCGGTCTTCGGCCCGTTCGCGAGATGGTCGGCCAATCCCAGTTTGGCGGCGACGTAGGCAATGCGGGAGACCCAGTGGGCCATGGCCATCTGTATTAGTTGGACGTGTGGGGGTGGTAGCGGAGCGCTGCTGTGATTGTTTTCAGACATGCCGGGTTCCTCCGGTTATGATGTGAATGATGCCCATGCTCCTTGTCCTTGGGAAAACGTTATACACGGTATGCGCGCCGCGATAAATTTCTTTTCTTTCAAAGAAGGACGACGCGTGAGTGTCCGAACCTGTTCCGGGCTACGTTGCGTTTCTGCAGGACCGCCGGACATCCGCAAGCAGATCGAAGGGGCCACGATCGGGCGTCCACAAGTTGTTCAAGCAGTGGATGGACGGGGAGATGGGGCGGGCGAGCAGGGGAAACCCTAGGCCGAGCTGCCGAGGGAGTCGATCGGTGAACGAGACCGAATGAGGTGGAAGGGGAGGAAAGGCCCGCGGTGCGACGGGGAATGTGTGATTGCAAGACCTGACCCGCTGTTTGGACCCCGTGGTTGCAGTTCAAAGCATTGTGTAGATGCCACCTAGTACCTGTCTTGACTTCATTGTCGCGTCCCACAATACTCCGGATGCGTTGACCGGCATTGACCGGTGATGGCTGTTGGCGCCCACAGTGGAGGACTGCGATGCCTAGGACAGGGACTGGGTTTGCTGGTGTGTTGGTGCTCGCGATGGTCATATGTGGCCTGCCGGATGCGGCACGGGCGGATTGCGTAGACGGTGTTCGGAATGCCACACCGGACGAATTGGCCTTCGCGGCTCGAGCAGAGGCCGCTCTGGCGGCTGCATTGCCGGCACCCATCGCCGATAGCGAACGGCGTGGTGGACCGTTTGATTTTTCCAAGCGACCGCGCCTCTCCTTTTGTAACGGCGATCAGATAGGGGCCTTCACCGTGGACGTCGGCGGAGGGTATCTGTACAAGTTTCCGAAAGCAGAGGCCGACCGACTGTCTGCCGAACGAAAGGCAATCGAGAAGCAAATTGACGATCTGGAGAAATTGCCGCCCGAACAAGAGGCAATCTACAAACAATTACTCGGCCAGATGAAGGCCGCCTACGATGCGGCACCACGTCGCAGCCGGAAAGATCCTCCCTTCACGCCCGAACAGCAAGAGCAAGTGAGTCGCGCCATGGCGGAAGGAAAGAAGCTCGAAGATGCGGCGAAGAAGGTCGTCAGTGATCATGTCGCGGGCGTGAAACCGCGCACCGACGTCCTGCGCGCTCAGGCCAAGCGGCTGGCAACCTATCCACAAGAGCTCGCGCTTGGTCTGGCGATGAATCTGGAGCGATTTCCGGAATCCGCTCCCACTGTGGCGACGTTCGGTACGCCGAGTGCCGGCCGTAGCACTGGCCTCGCGGTGCACAACGTCGTGGTCGCCGTCCACGGGCCGGAGGGCGCTGCGCGGCAGTCCTTGTTCGAGGCTGTGGACAAAGCCTACCTTCGAGGTCTCATCGGCCAACCGCTGCCAGATGTTGAGACTTCGAAGATACGGGCTGAACGTACCGGCCGCGCACCAATCACCGCTCAATAAACGTCGATTGTGGAACTGCTTGGTGGGTCTGGAGTATCGGGCTACACTGTGACCATGGACAGCCGGCACCAGCGGGGCGGGCGGACAGGCGTGGGAATGTTCGCCGGGTTTCTGACAGGCTTCTTCTGGTTTTTTCTCAGTTTCGCGGCCATGTTCAACGGCGTGTTTTTCTTCCTGTTGTTGCTGCCTCCCGCATACGCGTTATCGGGAGCGCTCCTCGTGTGGCTCTTCCGCCTTCCTCCGATTCATGCGGCGTTCTCCCTCGTCGGGTCGGTGTTACCCTGGGTGGCCTGGTTGTGGCCCGCAACCATTTCAAGCTCCGGTTGGCTGAAGTCCTTGGTGTGGCCGGCTCTCCTTGTGACGGCCTTCGGGATGAGTTTGCTCGGCGCGCAACTCGTGGCTGCCAGGCGGCGTCGCAAGACGGCCCAGGCAGACCCGACTCCGGCCTAGCCGTTCATCGCTGGGGTTCCGGCCAACGGTCTGCTGTGCGTTCTCGGGATGTCTCATCCGGGCATCCTTCAGCACCTGCATCAACAGCACGGGCATCGTCACGCCGGCAGCTCACAGGTGGGGCCTCTTTTCGGCGACGACGAACGGACCCATCTTGAGCCGTTCCAGCTCGATCAGCTTCTGATACCGCCTCACGCGCTATAAATCTGACATCGTCGAGAGCGCCTGCATCACGTGTTCTGCCCTGGCTGCATCGCGGTCCCGTACCCTGTCACTCCAGTCCGGCGAACCGAGTGCCGGCGCGAGGTTCGGTCTGCGGATCTGTGGTCGGTGCGAAGCGGGAGAAATGATGGGTTGTGACGTGGGATTGGAATCAGTTCAGTTCACTCGCGCACCCGTTCTGGCCTGACGACGAGACGTCCCTGCTGCAGGAGGAACCAGGCATAGAGCAGGAACAGCACCGTGAAGTTCGGGATGAGAATGGCCGACTGATTCCACTGCCACCCGTCGAATTTCCAGTCAGAGAGAGGCCAGAGAAAAGGGGTCGGAAAGAAGGCGAAGGAATGGGTGGGAATGTCGACCAATACGTGCAAGCCCCAGGCGCCGAGTTCCCAGACCGGCCGCTTCGTCAAGAGCCAGAGCAAGGCAAAGACGGTGAGAAATATCACGAAACTATGGGTGACATGGTAGAGATGATGGACGTAGAGCGGGATGGTGGATTCCGGCGGTGTGCCGTGACTGAAATCGGGGGTCGGCGACAGACCCAGTGTGGCCGCCACCCACAAGACGCCGAATGAGAACAGATCCGGCGCCAGGCCAATGGCGAAGGCGAGGCAGAAGCTCGTGCGGTTCCGACGTCCAAATGCCAGCGCTCCCCAAAGACCATGGGATACGATATCCATGCTCCGCCTCTCTTCACGAGACTACCCGCGTCCCCATTATAGTGGGAGTCGTGACGACGAGGTTACTTGGCGTGCCTTCGCAATGTCAAAAGTCGGCTGCAGAGTCGGAACGCTCACGTCCGACGGGAATTCGGATTCCCCTGCGCATACCCGTTCGCTATAATGCGCCCGAATTCATAGAGGGAGGTGCTGTATGGCATTCAATCAGGTCGGAGATTTCTGGCTGGCGCCCGGTCAATCCACGCGTGTTCATATCGCCCTCGGGGGCTTGGTGAATGAGGCGGAATGGGGCGGGCATGATTTCGGTGCACAATGGATTATGGCCGACGGGGTCGGGATCAATCCGGTGCGGCTCATGGTCAGCCAGCACACCAAAGAGAAGAAGCCCATTCGCTTGCATCCCGGTTCGCCAAGCCCCATCGTCTATTCTGTCACCGTGACGAACATCGGCGAGGAACTGGCCCATTTTACTATTCAAGGCGGGGGCAACGTATAGACGTTCCGAAGGAGGTCGCCAGTGAAAGCCAAACGAACCATGCATGTGTTGACGGATAAAAAGGGCGCGATCGTGGGGGGAGGCCTGCTCACTCCCGGTAAGGATCACAAAGGGAAACCGGTCCATATCCGGATCGAGCCGATGAAAGGGCAGTCGCTGAAAGAGGTCGCGATCCCGGCGGACCTCGCAAGGCTGGAAGGAGTGGAGTTTTTCCGTCGGCTGCAGTGCGATTTTCACCTGCCGCGCGGCAAGAAAGAATTGGTCCGGAAGGCCGGACGACGCTAGAAGAGTGTCCACGTCGCGGGGCCAGGATGCCGCCCTGAGGTGGTGATGCGGCCTGTCGTCTCTTTTCTGCTTAGACCTGAATGGCTGTGGATTGCGATCAGCCTTGGGGGCTCTCTCGTTTGATCCTCCCATTGGCCGTTTCTTGTTAACTGCCAGGAGTAAGGCTAGAATCCGGTTCGGTAGAATACCCGTGAGCTGGTAAATGCTGCCCCTCCTTGGCTGACCGTCATTTTCCACATGGTGAATGCGACTAGTGATCGAGTCATTCCGCTGGGCTCCGGCCTGCCTTCTATTCCCGAACGCCTTCTTCTTGCGCATGCGCGAGGCGAGGTTCTTTTTATTGCTGGTGCAGGTATCTCGCAACCTGCGAAGTTGCCGGACTTCCGTGGGCTAGTACGGAAAGTATATGAGCGACTAGATGCAGCTGTGTATGCTGTCATCGACAGTATCCCGACCACAGGCGGCAGTCACTTACATATGGACCTATCTCGCTTGACCAATCAACAAGCAGCAGAAGTCGTGAGGTTCAAGCGGGAGGAATATGACATTGTCTTGGGAATGCTTGAAAGGCGTATAGACGGGCATTCCAATAGAAAGAGCCGAGTCAGGCAGGCAGTAGCAACTGAACTGCGCACTCCGGGTGTTAAGCCAGCTCCAATTCACCGAGCATTGATGAGTCTTGCCGATCGTGGTGGAGTAGTGACGATCGCAACGACCAACTTTGACCTACTCCTTGAGGACGCTGCGAAGAGGGCACGCCCGGTTGTCCAGACATATGCCCTTGGAGGAATCCCAAGGCCAGGACGTAGTGCTGAATTCAATGGCGTTCTTCATATCCACGGTGTATTGGACCGTGATCCGGCCAGAACCTCTGATCTGATCGTCACGGACAATGATTTTGGAGAGTTTTATCTTCGACGGCGTGTGGTGCCGGACTTCATTCACGATGCTGCCAGACTGTTCCATCTTGTGCTCGTCGGATACCGCGCAAATGATCCTCCGATGCGATATCTTTTTAATGCCGTTGCCGCAGACGGCTCGCGCTTCGAAGACCTCAAGGAACGATTTACGTTCGAAGGAAACAACGATCCCATAGTACTGGAGGATTGGAGGAGTCGAGCAATCACGCCTATTCCTTACGATGCAGCCAATGACCATGTGGCGCTTCTGGAGACTTTGGAGCGATGGGCAACCCTGTCAGCCATCAACGGCAAGAGGAGCTTCGTTGATGCCGAGGTGAAGCGAATTGTTCGATCGAGCCGTCGTGCCTCGAGCGATGCTGACCGCGATCTTTTCGATCATCTGATCCGCCGTAGCGACGTGAATGAGCGTGTTAGGTTGTCTGTTCTGGCATCCAAACAGAAGGCAGATCTCGGTTGGCTTGACGTGATCGCCGCAATCGCTACGGAGAGCGATGGAGAGCATCACTGATGAGGCCTCTCTGGGCGAATCTGAATGAATTAGATCGAGCAGCATTTCGTGCCACAATGGCTTTTTTGAATGGTCGGCTTGAAGAGCGGGCGACCGTCCATTGGGCCCTACATCTAAAACCAAACGACACCATCAAACGTTTGGCGGTACTCGACTTAATCGATAGTTCATATGGAAGAAAGATCCGAGAACCCTGGCGCTCCGCGTGGCGCCTGATCGAAGAAAGCTGGAATAATCCAGCAGCCGAAGAGCACGCGTCTACCGGCATATACGCTCTTCAGCATCGCCTTCGCGCGGGGGAACGATCAGGGGCGCTTGTCGCATCAATCGTCGAACTCGTCGCGCCGCGTCTCGAGCTAGAGCCATTTTTTGATTCCTATCAGGCTTTTAGAAAACCGCCAACACGGCCGAAAAAGGTCGAAGATCTTTTCTTTATGCGGCTAACAAACAGGGAAGTCGTTGACCCTGCTATGCTCAAGTTAGAAGGTCTAACTGATCGTGCCTTCCTCCTGTCTCTGGCCAATGCCCTAGATTTCACTGTTGTGAACGGGCTAGATATGGCTCGACGCATTGGTAGGGATGAAGAATACCGCATGTGGCGGCTCGGGCAGCTTCATCGTGTTTACTATGTGCCGGCTGCTGAACGTACCGATGGAGCACACGAACCCGATAGGTTTCACCGCGGGATTGCACCATCAGTAAAGCTTCTGCATGCAGTAGTGACTCGACTCGTTAATGTCGACAGTTCAAGCGCATGCGAAATCGTTCGTCGATGGCAGTTCACTAATTCGCCGATTCATCTGCGGCTGAGGGCGGCGCTATCGAAGGATTCACGGGTTACGCCCAGCAGTGAAATTGGCACCTGGCTAGTTTCACTAGACGATCGGCGCTTTTGGAATCTTCATGAGTATCCTGAAATTACTGAACTGCGGGCAATGCGTTTCGGGGAACTTGAAACCAATAAGCAGGCAATACTCACTACCAGAATTAGAAAACGCCCACCTCGTAATCAATGGCCGAGAAACGTTGACGCTGCTCGCGTTGAAAACGCGCGGACCTATTGGGCGGTTCGGGAGCTGCGGCGAATTGAGATTGCCGGAACCCAGCTGCCAAAGCGCGACAAGGAGTGGATGGATTCTAACATCCATAAGTTCCCGGATTTGCTGCAGATGACCAGGCTTGGCGATGGTTTTCTGGAATCTCCTAAAGCCGGCTATGTCCCCCCACCTCCGGATAGTCGATATGACTCGCTTACTGGTGAGGAGCGCTTGAAGGCTCTGGAGACCGCCCTCTCGTCAGCACGTGGAGGATGGGATGAAGGTCCTGCCGGCGGGGCAGCAGACTGGATCAAGCAGTCTGGAAATCCCATCCAGGTGCTTGCCGATTTTGAATCCGTCCCGGACGGCGGAGCTTCCTTTGCAAGAGTCTGGGATCGGTTCGGTTGGGCACATTTACCGGCAGCAGGACAAAACGAAAATGCAGCACAGCGCGATCTGCAAGCGGAGAGCGCTCGTGTTCTGTCGCTTCTCACCAAGCTACCGCACACTACCGTCAGCCAGGCAATTAAGGGTATTTCAGAGTGGCTCTATGGATGGAAAAGACAGATCATCGCTGTGCCTGAAGGACTCAATGTTTGGCTCAAACTGTGGCCTATCGTTATTGAAGCCACAAACGTCAAGCAACCGTCTAAGGAAGATGTTCACCTCACAACGGTAATGAAGTCTGCCGGTAACATTGAGCCCGTGGACCTCGATACGTTGAATACCCCAGCAGGAAAGCTCGTCGACGTATTCCTGGCTGCATGTCCAAACACTCAGGGAAACGATCGCCCATTCGAAATTCAAAGTGCACCCCGTAGGATGCGCGATGCAATCATCGCCGCTACTGGTCGTTCGCGATTGATTGCCCTGCATCGTATGATCGAACAATTACGCTACTTCCTGCTTGCTGACCCGGATTGGACACGTCGACACCTACTCGCGCCTCTAAAGGCCGACGATTCAGAGGCGATACCTCTTTGGAGTGCGATTTCGCGCCAGACCCATTTCGAAGATGTTCTTAAGATTATCGGCATCGCGATGACGAAGCGCGCTATCGACCGCCGCCTTAGCAGGGAAACCCGGCAGTCACTCGTTTTCAGCCTCGTCATCGAATGTCTTCATGCGTTTCACGAGCGGCGCGAACCGGCTGTTCCCCACGTTAGCGTCCAGCAGATGATCCGGGGGCTCGATGAAGAGGTTCGTGCATATGGAGCTGAAGCCATTCAACGTTTCGTTCGTGAGGGCTCTGCGCCTCGTAAAGAAGAGCCTTATCCTCCTACACCCGAGGAACTCTTTCGCTCCGCTGCTGCACCTTTCTTTGAAAGAGTTTGGCCACAGGAGCACTCACTTACAACGCCAGGCATCAGCCGGGCGCTGGCTGAGCTTCCTTCAGCCGCGCGAGAGGAATTTACGAGGGCCGTGGATGCCGTCGAACGCTTTCTGGTCCCTTTCGAGTGCTGGTCTATGTCCGAATATGGCTTTAGGGATGAAGAAGATGGCCAACCCAACTTTGGGATCATCAACAGTCCAGACAAGGCAGCCGCCCTCTTACGACTTCTTGATGCGACGATTGGAACTAGCGAAGGAGCTGTGATCCCGTATGATTTGGCTAACGCCCTCGCTCAAATTCGCAAGCTGACGCCTAGACTAGCGGAGAATCAAGTGTTTCGTCGCCTCGCCACTGCAGCCCGTCGTGTGTAAACTGCGATCTGCGAGAAGGATGGGCTCCATGGCATCAGATGAATCTTAGCAAGCCGGCCTGGTGGTTTCCCAAGTGCGCGCGTCTAACGAGGGCCTTCTGAGGCCGCGCGTTGCGCGAGCGCGGGGAACTGTCATGCCACACTTCTTCTATCTCCCATCCTAAAATTAGGGTCAGGTCTTGTAACCGAACATCCGGGATGTCTTTCTGTTGGCCACAGGAACTCATTCACATGCCCTGCGATGTGCGGCTAGCGATTGACGGCAACCGCGAGCCAAAAACCTAATGCGTGGAGGAGGGCATCGAGGCTTCGAAATTCAGGATTGCCGTGCTCCGAGAGCATGCGATACAGACTATCCCGATTCAGCTTCGTTCTCTCGGCGAGCGACGCGACCCCTCCTTGTGCATTCGCCACATTTCGTAGCGCCAGCAAGAACAATCCCGGGTCATCCACTTCGAGCGCGGTGAGCCGGCGCTGACGGCGAAGGCTGCCTGATGCTTCCTTCTTATGCCTTCTCTTTCCCATTCCTAGAGGGCCGGCCTGGCGGGTTCCCTACGTGCGTGCGTCCAACGAGGGCCTGCTGAGGCCGCGCGTTGCGCGAGCAATGGGGCAATCAAGCCACGCTTGCATCTCCATCTTTCCCCCTCGTACAATGTCGAAACTCCAAGCTAACCCCTTGGCATTCTGACTGTTTCGGAGTGCCGGACCGATACAGGAGCCACCTTCATGCGTGTGGAGTATTCGAAGGGCGAACGGGCTTCCAAAGAGCTGATCCTCCTCAATCGTCAGAGTTTCGAAGCGACCAGCGGCCGGAAGATGAAGGTCATGTTGATCTTCCCGCCCGATTGGTTTCCGTCTGAACCCTATCTCAGTCTCCCGTCCCTTACCGCCGTGCTTCGCCAGGCCGGGCATCAGGTCATTCAAAAAGACATCAACCTCGAGATGTGGGATTGGTACTTCAGCGAAGACTTTCTGAAAAAGGTCTTGCGTCGGGTGCCGCAGCAGCTCGACCGGCTCCGCAAGCTGGCGAAGAAACGCGAACTGGAAGAATGGGAGCAGGATCTCCAGCTCACGCTGTGCGATCTGACGCGCCAGCGGATCGACGACCTGATCAAGAAGGCGGAGAAGGCCAAGGCGATCATTCGTGGTGAAGTCTTCTACGAAATCGACCAGTTAGAATGGGCTATTCATGTATTCCGTGAAGTCACATCCGTGATCTCGATGGTCTATGCGCCGGCACGGATCTGTATGCCGCCGATGGAGACAGACCTCTCCTATAAAGTCTTTGTGTCGCATGAAGTGATGGACGCGGTGAACGACACCCAGGTGAACGTCTACCGCGACGTGTTCGAGCATCTGGTGAAGCCGGCGATCGAGGCGGAGCAACCGGACGTGGTCGGCATCTCGATCGTCTTGCAGCAGCAGATGTTTTCCTCCATGACGTTCTGCGCCCTCATCAAGCAGCACTTTCCCCACATCCATGTGACGATCGGAGGCAACACGGTCACGCGTCTGCGCGATGTGCTCCCGCAGTCGCCGCTGTTTCAGTACTTCGACAGTGCCGTGGTCTATGAAGGGGAGACGGCGTTCGTGCAGCTGGTGTCGGCGGTGGGGGCGAAGCGAAGCCTGGCCGATGTGCCGAACACCATCTATAAGGATGCGACTGGCGTGCATGTCTCCGCGACGAGTTTTGCCGAAGACATGCAGACTTTACCACCGCCGGACTTCGACGGCTTGCCGCTCGACAAGTATTTCGTGCCGACCAAAATTCTTCCCTATCTGGCGACGCGCGGTTGTTACTGGGGCCGCTGCGAGTTCTGCGACCATGGCGAAGGGTATACGGCGGGATACCGGAGCAAGAAGATCCAGGACATTCTCGGCGAGATCACGCATCTACGCGACAAGTACGGCGCGAAGCATTTTCATTTCACCGATGAATCCTATCCGCCGGCGCTGTTCCGCAAGCTGACGCGCGGGCTGATCGACAGCAAGATGGGCATTGCCTGGACCACGCACATGCGGTTCGAGAAGAGCCTGCTGGAAGATCAGGTCTGGCAGGATGCCAAGGACTCGGGCTGCAAGTATCTCCACTTCGGCTATGAGTCGGGGAACGAGCGCGTGTTGAAGCTGATGGACAAGGCGACGACGACCGAGATCATGACGAAGCACCTGAAGTACACCGCCGAGGCCGGCATTTGGAACCACTGCATGGGCTTCTTCGGCTTTCCCGGCGAGACGCGGGAAGAAGCCTGGTCGTCGGTGGAGTTTTTGGAGCAGAACAAAGACCATGTGCATTCGCTGGGGTTCGGCACCTTCGACCTCGGGCGGCACAATCCGGTGGCGAAACATCCGGAGAAGTTCGGTGTGACCGCCTATCGGAATCCCGAGTGGGACCTGGCGCTCGACTACTACTTCACCGTGAAGCAGGGGTTGAGCATTGAGGACGCCGAGCGGGTGTTCGAAGAATTCGAACGCAATCACAACCCCGGCTGGGATCTGCGGCTGTTCATCCGGGAGTATATCTTCCTCTATATTGCGCGGTTCGGGTTGCAGAAGCTGCCGGACTTGCAGTTCCGGTCGGCGAGGGTGGCCACGGTCCCGCCGTCCTTGGCCGGAAAGATGTGAGGGGCCGGAGTCAGCCCCGTTGTTCGTATCTCGTGAAGCG